>Ga0157364_1007060_pt1 | contig 11600 bp, 2 predicted proteins | sample AttsexASBM2_FD_111476 | JGI IMG/M metagenome (GOLD analysis project Ga0157364, IMG submission 111476) | Fungus gardens microbial communities from leaf cutter ant in Ribeirão Preto, State of São Paulo, Brazil - Atta sexdens ASBM2 | ecosystem: Host-associated > Fungi > Mycelium > Unclassified ...
AGATGGGAGAAAGTAGTAGCCAGCGATGGACAATACTTTGAATCATAAATGTATAACCAGTTTTTTACAATAAAGTCTCGAATTTCGGAAAAAAACGGCGGAAGCAAAGTTGTACACCTAATATGTAAAATTTAATTCAAATTTTATTTTTTTTATAAATTAAAAAAAATGTAAAAAGTGACCAAATCGCAAAATAAAAAAATTGTGCTCCTAATATGAGATGTCCCGAGAAATCGATAATAAAATGTAAAGTACATCAGTATTGCAAAAATTAAAAAACTTTAATGTTTCTAAAATACAAATAAACACAACCAGTGCGCGCGCAACATGAATATGTAATGTATTGTACTTAGAACTTATTTTCAGGTTGGAATTAATCGCAGAAATAGATGTTCATTCCGATTGTCCTTTTTATTATATTGTATAATAATATTTATACTTCAGCAACGATTTTTATTATGACATAGGAGGATAAGTTATTTCATATTAGAAATATCCTCAATATCTCATATTTCCACGCTTTTACGATTATCAAATCTAACTTCCATAATTAAGCAATTCAATATATCCCGCATTTTTTTATTAGTACGATCTTACTCTATCACTACACGAAGAATTTATTGCCAAATATTTATTTATTAAATAATAAACAAAATTTAAAGATCATCTCAAACTTAAAGACATCCAAATTCTAAAATCTTTTTTTGTAATAAGCATGATCTAATAATGAATTTTCCACTAAATAGTTTTCAATCTAAGATCAATAAATTCATGGTGGAACCAATAGATACCGTTTATTAGCGGAAACGCCACTATCCCATATTAGGCGCTATCTCATGATAGGGGGCTTTCCTCTATATACATAAAATAAAACTATGAATTTTTATATTTCAGATATCAGAATTTGTGCATATTATAAAATGCCTGCATTCCAAGATGCATAAATCTAATAAAGAAGGATATTGCTACACAATTATATTTACCCAAGATCCTAAATTGAGACGAAAATATAATAGGGCAGATATTTTACTCTAACGTGTACCTATTTTCTGATGAATGGAAATGAATCTAAAAAATAAGAGGTACACGTTAGAGAAAAATATCTATCCAACTATAATTAACATAACATCAATATATTAGAATTTTTCATGCAATTATGTAGTCGTTACATACACTCATATTATATTGAATTTAATAAATTGATATCAAATGAGAAATTATAACTCTGATGTTATTTTTGTTGATATTTACGGAAATTATATTGTAAAACATTTGTTTGCACGCTTCGATATTGACCTCACACAGTACAGCCGATTTTGAAAGTTTCCAATCAGAAATTTCGATCAACATCATTGATCCATTTTTTCTTAATTTCGGATCTTGTTCAAATGTTATGCAGCAATATTCTTCTTTATTTCAGTTTGTGCATTTTGGAAGTATTGCATCTGGCAGGTATTCTATAATATACACAAATCCTGTTTAGATATCTGAAATGTAAAAATTCGTAGTTTTATTTCATGAATATATGTACAATAAGAGGAAGATATATTATATTCCAAGATTAATAATATGTATCACTTATAAAGATCTTACCAATTGTAAAATTGAGAAATAAATTGCAGCACAAGCATACTGCGATTTTTGCAATCGTCTAACCTAAATATCATGAATAGCATATCCTCACTATGGAACTTTGTCCAGATTCAATTAGAAGAGACCGGGTCACATGATGCAATTTGTCATTCTCTCCCTGTGGGGCTCTTTGTACTTCACTCTCATCGGAGAGAGAAAACTTTCGATTGTCTGTCCAAGACCGCACGCACACGCGGAAAGAAATTGAATATAGATAGACGCAGACTAACGCCGCGCCAGTGCTATCAGACGATGACCGTCTCCTCTACTCCTCATCACTCCCTTCAGTCGCCACCATATGCCAAAGAAAATTGAAACATTGCATTTTTTTTCGCAGCTCTATTTTCCTAACTAAACGGTAAAAAATTATAATTTTTTAAAATAATATCCGTTTCATGTTTTTCTATCATTACTTGTTTTTTGTAACAAGTCAAAAAATGGATACTGTAGTTAAAAATCCGACGTTAATTTGAGTTGTGTATATGCATAATATGTTAAAACTGTATATTTTAATTGCAATTATCTCAAAAATTAGACGATCAATATGTTTCTAATTGCATACAAACATAGAGCTTTTTAATTTGTATTTCAAATTTTAGCACATTCGTAAGAAAATCATTTCATACTATTATTACTATAAAGAAGTTGGATTTAAGAAAGAAAAACATTCATTTAAAGATTATGCATTGAAAATTTGTTTATATTTTAAATGAATGTTTTTTTTTTGTCAAATCCAACCTCTTCAAGATATTATTTAAGAATTCTTCTACTGTCTCTGCATGTAGGGAGTGTATAGCAATTGTACACGAGCCAATTGCGCACAAGCCAATCACAGCTAGAGGAAAAAAAACTAAAATTCAATTTGCTCTATCTCAGCGAAAAAAAATCTGATCATAGTGAAAATCGAATATGCATTGAAAAGAGTAAAAATAATACTTTAATATACACTTTAATATAACATCCATGTGGACGCTGGAAAAAATTATTAGATATTTCCTAAGTCATTGAAAATAGCCAAAATTTCTTTTTTGCACCTGTAGCTTAAAATATCTTAAAAACTTGCCATGATATGACTATTTTCAGAGCTAGAGTCGTAATCAGCGCATCAAAATCTACTAAAAATTTATTTTAAGGTCAAAATGGTGTCGACCAGCGTCTTCATTGATCAAATTAATTTTAATGCAGTACCGAAAATAACTAAGTACTTACTCCAAACGAATCACAAATCGAATTCATTTTTTTCTGTTCATATTTCTTATCGAGAAATGAATACAAATGCTTAAGATTTTTTAATTTATTGTTCTTGCAATAATTCAGAAACACAACACTGTCAAGTAGAGTGGTTCATTTTTTATAGAAATGTTGACTAATTAACGAATTATTATAATTTGACATTCAAATTCTCAGACCTAAAAGTTGTGCAAATATAACTGTAGATAGCGTTACCTAAGAGACGCAGCTAGCGTATAGGAGAAAGTCGTTTTGATCTTGATATGTTGTTTCCTAAATGATTTTTAAAAGGTTTTAACCGCTCATTGTTTGTTAAAAGATATAAATAAACATGGTGTCCAGCGATTCTTGAATATTTAAAATGATACTGAAATTTTATGTATTCTGGAAAGTTTCTGGAAAATTTCTAAAATTTCAGCCTGGAATTTATCATCATTTTTTTTGTTAAAAAAATCAGAGCGTGAAAAAAGAAATAATAAAAAGAAAAGTTGTATTTGGATATAAGTCCCATCTTAAAAGTACAATAACTTATCAATAGAAACTTTGGACTTTAATATTTAAAATAGAATATAGTAGAAAAATTGTGTGTTGACGGAATGTTCGTTTGATAATATTTATAAAGCAATAAATAATATTGTTTCAAACTTGTTAGCGTTTTAATTCATTTGTATAGCATTCTAACTCAAATATAAAGTGAATTTATATGCAACGTATGTAGTCCCCAGAAACACACGCCGAAATGATTTTTCGGCGGTTCTTGAAAACGTTAACTCCACCACAGTAATATAATCTAAACTATATAATCTAAACTACCACAGTAATATCACGAGTTAAAAGAAGCAATTAGCAATTTAACAAGTTTTTGATGCTTATTCGCATCTTCGAAACGATCTTAATAATGTTGAATAACATTAAAATCCGTAAATAATTAATTCTTATTGCGAAAAATATTATCTCCGCCGACAGTCGAACCTGAATCTCTTACATTCCGTGCGAGCGTCCTAAGCTTTTAGACTATTGTGCCTTAGTAATATTTCTCGTAATTGACATATGAAGGGACAATGTCTCTTTAGGTGATGTAAATAAACAATATAATATATTATAGAACCGTACATATGTAATAACACAAATTATAGAAATCAAAGTCTTAAACGCTTTAGCTGAATCTTAAATATAAAGTATAAAATATTGCGCGAATCGATGAAAATTAATTAAATAATGGAAATTAATTGATAAGATAAAAATCCTGAAAAAACTAGCTAAATTTTGCTGGATATCATGATAAAATTGACAATAAATTGGGTTGTCCGGAAAGTTCGTGCCGATGTTGAAGGAAAATTGAAACGCAGAAAATTTAAATTGTAGTAAACATTTATTAAATTATATAGGTTAGTCGGCACGAACTTTCCGGACAACCCAATAAATGTATCTAACTCTGTAATTTTATTCATTATTGTTTATTATAAACCCATGTGAAACAGTAGAATCATAAATCTCGTTTTGCCCCCTTTTATTAAATCAGAAGGAATGGGGGAGTAAACATGGTAGCATTTTTTTACGTGACGGATATATCCTGCACATCTATTTCGTGCAGGCAACGCTTTTACATAAGGAAAAGAGTAGGAGTTAGCATCTAGTATAATTTATAGAAATCTGTAGTTTATGCATATATTTTACAATGCGAAAATGAGGTTCCAGATTTATAACTTTTCATGCGAAAATTTACATTGTATTATTATTCAAAATATCAAAGAAAATAATCAACTTTGATTGTTATTAATTTTTTAATAACAACGAGCGACGGCTAAAATCTTCTGAAAATCACTTGACAACGTACATCAAAGTCAATCCGTCAATTGATGCTGGTTCTCCTATATTGAATGAAATCTTAAGGCTCCTGAGTAGTCGCCACGGTCATGTTGGAATCGTGACGTCAGAAGCGAAGAATAACGTTAATTTATTTGTAAATAAAGACAATTTGGATAAATTTAAATGACGAGATCGCTTTAAAATACTTACAAAAATGGGCGAGAACTATTCTTTCTTCCCTTGATAATCAGTAAATGGTCGTAAAAGATATGTAAAGTGAACCTATACCCGAGCAGAAACACACGGTTTAAGCTATTAAAATAAATGAGAATACGTTTTTATATATAAAATTTCAAGATAACTGTAGTTTTCGCCCATTCTTAGGATTTTCATAAGTACGACATAAGTCACAGTTTTATAATTAAGCAAATAATAATGAAATAGCATGCACACAAATTTCGTCATCAAAACGTCACTTTTCCACATCTATAAGTTCAGCCATTTATCGTAATGAGGCGCTGTAACATACACAAGCACGAGCCCATGTACATGTGCCTTCGGCGCGCCAAGAGCGAACGAGACAGCGAGAGAACGTCTTTCTCGTTCTAATCGCTTGTTTCAAGCGACCGAAAATGCTTTCTCGGTGATCTCGGCCGCTCGGCGTATAAGAGGTGAGGAGCATTCTAAATAACATATAAGTTTTTATAAATTGTAGTAATAGTATATTCCTAGAATAGTATAAATCATATCGCAACACGAGATATTGTTTACGATTTTTCATGTTATATATCTCCTTCATAAACTCGAATAGTAAGAAATTCGTGTGGTCGAGCTCGTAAGATACGAGATGGAATGCTGGAGATGCAAAATCGAATTCTGTTTTTTTTTGCCTTTTTTATAGTTTCTTTTCCGAAATAAATAATCAAGAATGTGTTAGAAATATTGTAATATACTTTAAGTCAAGTATTTTCATATAATTTTTGAAATAATTCATATATAGAAATTTTAAAGCAACAATTGTAGAAAAGAAACCCATTTTATTTTCCAATTGACAAATATAAAAAATTATTTAAATTATAATCCAGTAATAAATTAATTACTTTAGGATTTTAATTACTTTAGCGCTGTAGAAAGTGCGCGATAGATATCAATGTCAATGTTATGTCATGTTTCTATAACTTTTAATTAGGAACAAAAATTTTTAAATGATCGCTTATATATATGTTATGGCTAACTTTTTAGCCATAACATATATATATTTCAGTACTATGTTCGACGAGATAGATATATATTAAATATATTATTTTTGTGTTTTATATCATAAATGTTTCCTGAAATGGTCAGTATCTCTTTTATAAAATTCAACTAGTTGTTCAACTAGATGTCTGAATGATTGCGCACCTCCATCGAAACATTGCTGATAATGTCAACAATACAAAAGAATTCAAATGTTAAAAGCAATATTTTAAAAATCAATTAATTTAGAATACAGTGAAATTTATTCTGTGCATTGTTATCCTGTCAGATTTAAACTGAAAAAAACTATTTTAAAATTATAAGATTTTTTTAGCTCGAGATTGCTAAGCAAAAATTGGAAGATCAAAATACACGAGCAACGTTTATTGGATCTTTAAATATAAACTAATTTATTAAAACATATACATTAAGAATTAAACTAATTTTTCATCAGCAAATTCATAAGAAATGCAGAGTGGCCAGCGAACCTTGAATCCTTGAAAACCAGGAAAAAACCAGGAATTTACTTTGAAAATTGGGAATTTTTAACATGCCATGTCGTTTGAATACTGATAGTACACTGCTCGTCAATGCTTTGGAGGTTCGTGCAGTAACTCTAACTTATCAGTCTGATATGTTGATCATAAGATTGATAATTTGATGTAGAAAACGTTATTGATCCTATGGCTAAATCAGGTCGATAAGTAAGAACTACTGCAGAACTTTTCGAATTATTGACAGTCAGTATACCATTCTTTCCGTTCGCTGCTGTCTAGTCGTTTGGCACGTTGCATTTTATTTATTTTATTAAAGCATTTTATTAAAACAAGTGATGCACAAATTCAGGTATTCTATCAAACGTCTCTGCTTCTACAGGCAATCAGTTAGATGTCCGAAAAATTTGGAATTCTTCTTAGATTGACGTGAGTGATTTTGTGATTTATGGTGCAGCAGTCGGAATGAAAAATACAGAGTGAATTTTTTGCATATAGAAATCTTTCTAAGCTACATTCGAAACAAAACGTTTTTCTCCGAGGAAAATTTTACTCTATTTATATATATTATATCTATGCTATTGTATATATTACTGTACTATATATTTTGTACGTGTGTAATTTTTTAATATTAAGAATCTTGAAAATCACTATTTTTAGATCTGGAAAATCAGCAAAAAACCTTGAATTTGAAAATGGATCGCTGGCCACTTTGAAACATTTTGACTAAGTCTTGACTGATAATAATAATAATGATATTATAATAATGATAAAAACATTATATATACATAATATGATAAAACAACATAATATGAAATATGAAATAAAAACATAAATAATTTTTTATTTGTCAATTGAAAAGCGAAATGGATTTCTTTTTTACAGTTATTACTTCTCATACATGAATTATTTCAAAAATTATATGAAAATATAATATATTTGACCTAATATATAGAGTGCGACGCTAGAATCCGGACCAAATTAAATTCGATTCTCATTATTTTATAATCCCGCCGAAAGTGCCACATGGCGTTAATGTTGACCACACATATAGGTAAGATATTAATAACCTAAAATGGTGAAAATATAGAATAGTGGAGTATAATCGAAGAGCAGCGATAATCGAAAGCCTTTTGGTGTAAAATTGCTCTCATGTAGAGCTCTTTTGGTCTAAAGATTTCTGGTCGCCTAACAGCCTTGACTTGAATCCGTTAGATTATTATACGTTGTTGAATTACGAAGAGACCTTTAATGTAGCTCCCCTCTGGGACGTTATTGAAGCAGCATTTACTGTCGTGAAATTAAAGGCCACGTGCACGCACTTCAGAGACCGAATCGAGAAGGTAGTAGCGGCGCAGGGAGATTATATCGAGTAGGAGGGCTCCGAAAGAACAAACATACAAAAGCATATTTTTGTATATTTTATATTACATTTAAAATAAACAGCTTTTTCAAAGAAACATTTTTGTGTCCGGATTCTAGCGCATCCTGTATGTTTATTACTAACTTGATTATTTATTATTTCGAAAAAGAAACTTGAGAAAAAGACAAAAAAAGCAGAATTTGATTTTGAGGTCTCCAGCATTCCGATCACGTATCTTATGAGCCCACACGAATTTCTTGCTACTCAAGTGAAGGAATTTATGAAGAGGATATATAGTGCGCATGAAAAATTGTAAATAATTAATTATCTCGTAAACTGTTGCGTTTTGATATAATTTATACTGTTCTGGATTAATGGGAGAAGTACTATTACAATTTATTAAAATTTATGCGTTATTTAGAATACCTTTCACTCCTTACTGATATACTTGACCAAGCGGCCAAGAAAGTATTTTCGATCGCTTGAAACAATCGATAGAGCGAGAAGGATGGCTCGCTCTCTCGGTGCGCCGAAGGACAAGCACATGTATATGGGCTTGTGTGTGTGTGTGTGTGTGGTTATCGATTTCGCCAGACCGCTGTCTGGTTCTGTGTCGACACAAAGTTTTTAGCTGAATATTCAGGAGTCTTAAATTAATCAAATTATTAGATCATTTAATATGGATTACTATTAATAAATAAATTATTTCCGTTTTATAGGTGGATGGTCATACAAATAATAAATTACATAGCATGCAATTTAAAAAATATCCAATTAGCAAAGCGATATTTATGAAGGAAGGATCAGAAATTTTGCTTGGTTCCCAATATTATCCATATTGTCATACTTATGATTTAATGAATGGCAAGACATATAAATTCTTTTTGCCACATAGGATTACAAATATGAAGGTTCATAAAACTGTGACTGTCATATTAGAAATAAATTTCAGATTGATGCTATAGTATACATTTTAATATTTTCAGCGTTATGAAGTATCCCCTGATGGCAAATTAATAGCATTATGCGGAAGATTGGGCGAGATATATTTGTTACATAGTTTTACTAAAGAACTTGTCGGTACATTCAGAATGAATTCGAAATGTAGAGTACTAGCATTCACGCCAGATAGTAAAACACTTATCTCACACGGTGGTAAGTATAAGCTTTTATGGTTTTTACTTTAATATAAATCTTCCTTTCGATATAATCTTCCAACGAGATTTCCAAAGATTGGTACATTAAATTCTCTTCTTTCTCATTATTCAAATCGTGTAGATAGCACTGAAATGTATATATGGGATTTGAATACTCGCACATGCATCAATCGTGCTACAGATGATGGAAGCTTATCTTGTACATCGCTCGCCGTATCTCCAAGCGGACAGTTCGTAGTCACAGGTAGTGCACAGGGCGTAGTTAATCTCTATGATATGAAAACTGTGTTGAAGGATCAAAGTCCCGCCCCTCTAAAGATTTGGATGAATCTTGTGACTAGTGTTACAAGCCTAAAATTTAATCTGACCTCCGAGATATTGACTGCGGCATCAGTTGACAAATACAACGCATTTAGAATGATGCATCTACCATCGTTTACCGTATTCTCAAATTTTCCAACGCTTCAAACTAATATAGGCATGTCACAAACGATTAATTTTTCCCCTGGTAGTGGTTATCTCAGTATTTCGAATAGAACGGGTTCTGCTTTACTGTACAGATTAAAACATTATGGAAATTATTAATTATATTGATAAAAAAAATTTTTGTAACATTTTTATACAGTATAAAAAAATCTGTATGGAATATATAAGATTAATGTAATAATCAGTGTAATCTGTTATAGCTATTATCTTAATACTTTAGCCTACTTTTATTTTTGTTTTTTATTTTTGTACAGTTAATATTATTACAGTCCATGCAAAACTACCAATTAAAGTTAAGAAAGATATTAATACATTATACATATATCATAAATGAGAAATTATAAAATTTCATGTTCAAAAAGACAAAATGTTAAATTTTTGTTTATAATATCACATATCGAGTTATATTTTTGTTTCATATTGTGTAAGATGTTAATTTTTTATTCTATCTTTATTAAAAGTGTGTAACTTTTTAACATTAAGTATTATAATTTCTCTTTATGAAGAAACAATGTTATATTTAAATCGCCTTCACTCTATCTTTTTCTCTTATCAAAATAATATTTTCTTAATTTGTTATACTGCCTGCTTTCAATAAAATATAAATGATTATATACAAATAATCAAAGTTGGATAAGTCCTTGCTTTCGGCGCGCCGAGAGCACATGTACATAGGATCGTGTGCTTGTGTGTGACTACCGATTTCGCTGATTTTGAATTGCATGCTGATTACTGAGGAACCTTAAAAAGTTAATTGATTTTAACTTCATTTAGTTACATTTTAGATTCTTAATTTTTTAACTTTATATATAGTTATATTTTATCAGTAACTATTAACTTTTAATTTGATTTTTTTAAAAGTTAACATGATGGTTGAATAGTTGGCATTATATGGATACTATACTCGGATTATATGCTCATACATTTATGTTCGTCGGAGATGTATTTTTCAAATTTTAAATAATTTCAAATATTTCATTTACGTTTAAACAAAAAATAAAGTTTGAAAGCGTTTGTTCATTATGGTCTAAAATCACGATTTTCTTGAAAAATATGTAGAAGAGTAATTTACTTTATAGAAGTTATTTTTTTGGTGCTCCATAATAATCATGCAAAAGCTGATCAAAATCCGCGAAATACATATGTAAGTCTCTCCTTGTTAAAAAAGTTAACTGTTTAACTTATTTTTTAATTTAATTAAAAAAATGTTAGCTTAAAATCATGAAATACAATCGATTTATCTTTTAATTTTTCAATTATTTTTTTTCATTAACTTTTATCATAACTAACAAGGAGAACACTAGATGATGGAGTCGGAGATTTTAATGCGCTTTTTATACACTGTTCTTGAGTGAAAAAAAACGATACGTATCCGGCCATTTCAGTCATTGGCCCATAGTTTCGAAAAAATCGAATATTGTAACAATTTGAAACGTACTAATGAAAGTATACGTATAAATGAAAATGTCAGTATCTTTATAAATTTCATTTTAATTTAATGTTATTAGTTCTAATTATTTTTTGATTATAATTAAATTTTCTGAAGTTACATATTAATTTTATAAATAATTAAACACTCATTTAAGGAATATTTATTATTATTATCGTTACCGTCATCGTTGCTATTCACATAAATGCATAAATAAGATTGTAATGAAAATTGTTACAGTTTCTGATGAAATTATTAGAAATTGGAAGTTATGATTAGGAACAAGTGAGTCATATGTTGTAAACAACGTCTTCTTTTGATTAACATCGATTTATTAATAATCATAGAAAACTAATCGTGTTTTATAGATGTACATGGTACGGGATATAAATCATAAAAATAAGAAAAACACATAAATATTTATTGCATTGTGAATATCTTACGAATGAATTTTAGAATGAATTTCATTTTAGAATGAAAAATTTGGTTCTTATCAAAATTGATTTCTGAAAGAGACTTTCTCCATAATATTCAAATCTTTTCGCCAGATATTAGAAAAAGTTATTGTGTCTGCAACAAAAATTCATTTGTAAAATGTTCACAATGCAATAAATATATTTATGTTTTTCTTGTTTTTGATGATTTATCGTCCCATACAATATATGTCTACAAAACGTGATTAATTTTCTTTTACACGCACGCACGCACGCACGCACGCACGCACGCACGCACGCACACACGCACACACACACGCACGCACACAC
>Ga0157364_1007061_pt1 | contig 11600 bp, 8 predicted proteins | sample AttsexASBM2_FD_111476 | JGI IMG/M metagenome (GOLD analysis project Ga0157364, IMG submission 111476) | Fungus gardens microbial communities from leaf cutter ant in Ribeirão Preto, State of São Paulo, Brazil - Atta sexdens ASBM2 | ecosystem: Host-associated > Fungi > Mycelium > Unclassified ...
AATCAGTCAATTATATCAAATTTGTTTCTTAATTATCTTTTGAAAGTTATCTTGCGCAAATATCTTTTTTAATAACTCGCGATTTTTAATTAAATTAAATTAAGATAATTTTACTTTTTCCTTTTGTTTTTAATTGCTATTCTGAAACTTTTTTAATATTTTTTCTTTACATTGGATAATACGACGTTTTTACTGATTTTCGTTAATTAAATTGAGATAATTCTATTCCATTTTCTTCTTTTCTTTTTTAAAATACAGTTCTGAAGCATTAACTCTTAATAATTTCGAGCATTTTCGATATTTTATTTTTGTTACATTGAAAAATGACATCTTTAATATTCAAATGTTTATAATTAAATTTAGATAATCTTCTTTTGTTTTCTTTTTTAAAAAATTGCGATTTTGGAACATCAACTCGTAGCAACTTCAAGTTTTTTCGATATTCCATTTTTGTTACTACTGAATAAGAAAACCTTTATAATGTTTTTATTTTAGTAATTAAATTCAAATAAAATTCAAATAATTTTATTATGCCTTCTTCTTTTTTTAAAATTGCGGTTCTGAAAGACTACGGCATACAAAAAAAAATTAAGCAGTAAAACATAAGTATTAAGCAAATATATATACAGTTTGGATTTGTTACTGCGTTATTGCTTAACTCTTGCTTTTCTGATATTCTTTTTTGTTAAATTGAATAAAACTCTTGGATAAACAAAATATTTTACTATTTTACTATTTTTTTAACATAATATTTAATAAATACTATAGGGTAGCGAATTCGTCTACATTTACGCGTGCGTGTTCCTTGGTTTCGTTCCGATCCTTTGTGCCGGTGCTGGATACGGATTGGTGAAACTGCAGAATAAACGGCGGCGTAGATTGAAAATACTTCAAGAGGCAATCCAAAAGCGAAGCGATGGTCGGATTTGCGTTGATAAGATGATTGTACGTGAGTGGCTGCACGCAAACCATCGCCGTCTCGTGAAGGTGAAATTCGGACCGGAAGCGGCGTTGCATATCGTCGATCGAAAAGGGGAGAAACTGCGAACATTCGATTTCAGTGGCGTTAACACCATAACTATGGAAGAATCACAGGTATCTCTTTATTATTGCAAAAATAAATAATCTTTTAATGACATTAAAAAATTACTTATCATTAAACTCTTTATTTAAATTTATAAAATGATATATCTTTTTTGAATTAATTTTCTGAAACAAAGAACGTAATTCTTGTTTTTTATTTTCACATTTGCTTAAAATTTTTAATTTAAGATATAAAAGAATAAATAAATTTTAATTATCAATAGATTTGTTTAATGTTGAAAATTGAAATAAACGCGAGAGAATCGATAAATAGATAAATATATGAATCATTTTTTTATTAGGAAAAAATTTATTATTTCCTCTTCCTCCTCGCCTCCCCCCCCCCAAAAAAATCCATAAAGTCTCTATTGTTGAAAAATGTTCATAATAACAACTACGCTATATCTATCTAAAAAAACAATCTAAATTGCGTCTCTGAAATCTAAAATCTGAAATTATATCACAACTACAATTTAAGAAATTAGTAAATGAATCCGGTAATTATATTTTATTGACTACTCAAAATTACGTCGCAAATTAATTCTACGCCTCATTTAAGTAACAGCTGACTCTTTAACATCACATCGTACTCGATATAATTATTAATCGCTGTTTCAGGAGAGCGAAACCGGACATCGTAAGGCCCTAGTGCTGTTACGTATACCGCGTGATTACGACCTTGTCCTTGAACTCGATTCGTTGGCTTCGCGTAGAAAGTTCATTGCGAAATTGGAGGCGTTTCTGGCGTCACAAAAAAAGCATTTCATACTCACGCCAATTGCAAGGGATATTATGCTGGCAAAAGCGGAAACCAAGGAGCGCCGGCAAAAGAAGCTCGAACAGGTTTGTCTCTCCTTCTCACGGGAATACATTTATGAATGTATACGCAGCTCCGTTCATTGAAACGTGGATTAATATCTCATGAAGAAATAATTTCTTAATTAATAAAAAAGAAAAGAGAAATATGAACGTATAATTGTATACGAAAATATATGTATAAGTTCCATATAATTTATTTCGCTCTCCTACTTCAAGAATGACACAAAAAGATCTTTTTTGTGAATTATTTCTATGAATGCGTTAGGCAAACATTATTCATTTTATAAAAAATAAACTGATTTAACTTTATAAGAAAACCAAAATCTTTACAACTCAAAAGGGGTTTTTTTAAAGGTTTGTCAAATAAAAATCGCATTTGATTATGTTATGAATATATTCTTTTTATCTGTTATCTGATTCGTCAATAATTTTCGGTCAAATGGAAAAAAATAGTTTATCTCATTTTTTGAGAAACTTAATTTTTTTTAAATTCAATAAATAAAAACGGTCAAATAATTAAATAAATTAAACAATATAATATAGAACTAATATTATATATAATTATATTGTTACACATATATAATATCCTGAGTGGTTCTTAACTCTCATTATATTGTTTATTTAATTTTTTTAGTTGTGTTTTTAGTTGTGTGTTTTAAAATAAAGTAGCAATTTCGCTCCACACGCTTATTATACTACATATAAATTTATAGTATTAATTATATACATGGAAGGATTATGACATTCCCGATAACACTGCGAAATGTTGTTAGTTCTTCAGAGAAGCATACGCGTTGACTTTCGGTTTACGGCCCGGCGAGCGAAGGCGGCGGTCTGAAGACAGTGATACCGGAGAGGTCGTCACGGTAATGCGCACATCGCTTTCCAAGAGCGAGTTTGCAAGTGCTCTCGGTATGCGGCCCGACGCAGTCTTCGTGAAGAAAATGTTCAACATCGTTGACAAAGATGGTGACGGCCGGATTTCTTTCCAGGTATAATTGTCGCTCGCTTCATCGAAGCTGCGCTTTTACCATTTTGTATGAATATAACTTTCTTATCTTGTCTGACGATCATCAGCGAAGAGCGATTCAAATTCCAGGAATTCTTGGATACGGTCTTGCTATTCTCACGTGGCAAAACTGAGGACAAGTTGCGTATCATCTTCGACATGTGCGATAAAGATAGCAACGGCGTGATCGACAAGGAAGAACTGTCGGAGATGTTGAGGTCATTGGTGGAAATAGCGCGTACCACCAGTCTCTCGGATGATCATGTCACGGAATTGATCGACGGCATGTTCCAGGTACGTTTTTTATTATTTTCACATCATTATGGTAGCTTAATTATGGTAGCTTATTTATTTTAAAATGTCTTTTGTTATCGCGATAACTGCTAAATCCCTTATTAATCAGGATGCTGGACTTGAGAGGAAGGACTACCTCACATACAACGATTTTAAATTGATGATGAAGGAATATAAAGGTGATTTCGTCGCGATCGGTCTCGATTGCAAGGGTGCCAAGCAGAATTTTCTCGACACATCGACGAATGTTGCTCGTATGACCAGCTTTCATATCGATCAACTACCCCCGGAAGATTCGAAAAGCTGGACTCGAAAGCAGTGGGATGCCATATCGACTTTTCTCGAAGAGAACAGGCAGAATATATTCTACCTCTTTGTGTTTTACGTGGTCACTATAGCTCTTTTTGTTGAGAGATTTATTCGTGAGTATTTCATCGATCTCAAGCAGAACAAATTCAAAACATGTCTAAATATATTTTGATTTTTCTAGACATCTTTGAATATATGTAATATATTTTTTTATATTATATTATCATATTATATATATAATAATATATTATTATGTTATATTGTTATTATAATTTTTCTTAATTCTTTTGAATATGTGATTTGTTCAGAAAGCATCCTGTTGTTTGTTTGCTGCAAAATTCAATTTCAATCTCTTGCCTTTTTTTCGCAGATTATTCTTTTATGGCAGAACATACGGACCTCAGACATATAATGGGCGTGGGAATCGCCATAACCAGAGGATCAGCAGCCGCACTGTCCTTCTGTTACAGTCTCCTGCTATTAACAATGTCGCGTAATCTATTGACGAAGTTGAAGGAATTCTCGATTCAGCAGTACATCCCGTTAGACTCGCACATACAATTCCATAAGATCGCAGCATGTACGGCACTTTTTTTCTCTGTGCTGCATACGGTCGGTCACATAGTCAACTTTTATCACGTTTCTACACAGCCGATAGCTCATCTTCGCTGCCTCACTAGTGAAATCAGCTTTCCCAGCGACGCGCGGCCTACTATCTCTTTTTGGCTGTTCAGAACAGTGACCGGTAGGTGTTCTCGCCAAAGATTTCACAATTTCATTGGACATCCAGAACTGTGACATGATTCCCTTATTTCACTTTTATTGCAGGTTTAACCGGTATTCTTCTCTTCATCATCATGACGATTATTTTCGTCTTCGCACATCCAACCATACGACAGAAAGCCTACAAGTTCTTTTGGTCGACGCATAGTCTCTACGTAGTACTATATGCATTATGCCTCATCCATGGTTTAGCCCGTTTGACAGGCGAACCGCGATTCTGGATATTCTTCGTCGGCCCGGCAATCATTTACGCGCTAGATAAAGTAATTTTATATCCACTTTTTCAGGAAATAGAACAGTGACAAAGAAAAAGAACAATTCCCTTTTTTACATGTATATATGCATCACACTCGTAGTCACACATAATTACAAAAATTTATTGATTATGTATGGAGATCACGCATGATATAACATATTTTGTATATTACGTATTATTTCATATTTCGTTTAATGTAAATCGTCTAAAATGATTTGATTTGAATTATTAACAGTAACAATATAAAAATAACGTCAAGCCGAATATCAAGAGTATTGATTTCAGGTGGTCAGCTTGAGAACTAAATACATGGCCCTGGATATCATCGAGACGGAATTACTACCCTCCGACGTAATAAAAATCAAATTCTACAGACCTCCGAACTTAAAGTACCTGTCGGGTCAGTGGGTACGTCTCGCCTGCACTGCCTTCAGGTCTAATGAATTTCATTCTTTCACGCTGACCTCCGCGCCGCACGAGAATTTTCTATCGTGCCACATAAAAGCTCAAGGGCCGTGGACGTGGAAGCTCCGTAATTACTTCGATCCTTGCAATTATAACCCAGAGGATGATCATCCGAAGATTCGTATAGAAGGTCCGTTTGGTGGAGGAAATCAGGATTGGTACAAGTTTGAGGTCGCAGTGATGGTTGGAGGTGGCATCGGGGTGACTCCTTATGCCTCGATGCTCAATGATCTTGTATTTGGAACCTCCACCAACAGATATTCAGGAGTCGCGTGTAAGAAGGTAAATACAAACCAAAATAAAAATTATATGAAAAAAAATAATCAAGTGAGAAAAATTTAAAAGATATCTTTACATAAATATATTTATTTTCTTTATACAAATTATAATTTATCCTTTATACAAAATATAAATTATCATAGAAAATTTTCTAAGAATAAAGATAAAAAGAATTTATTAATTTTTATTCTATAAAAAGAAATTCATAATCGAAATTAAGAAGTAACTTAATTATATATTAATTGTTTTTGATCGTTTGAGAAGTATTTCTAAAAATGTATATTCATATTAGAAATTGAAAATATATATTCATATTAAAAATGTTACGGTAAAGCTGATGCAAAAGTGGCGATTGCTTCATTATTAGAAAGTATGTTTTACTGTCGAAAGAGAAACATGAATATGGAATATTGTTGGGCTATATAAACCATTGCGTTAAATTTAACGGCTCATTAAAATAAAAAAACGCTTCCATTTTTTTATTCGATAGTATCGTGTCACTTTCTTTTTATTTTGTGCAGGTCTATTTTTTATGGATCTGCCCATCGCATAAACATTTCGAATGGTTTATTGACGTTCTCAGAGATGTTGAGAGAAAAGACGTTACGGATGTGCTTGAAATTCACATATTTATAACGCAATTCTTTCATAAGTTTGATTTGCGTACTACCATGCTGGTAAGTGAATTCATATTGGAATTTTTGTATGATCGAATGCGATGAAAATGTACGCAAAATTTCTCCTTATATTTAATTAATTCAATCGGATTAATTATTAATAACATTTTTTGCTTCACATATGTAGTACATATGTGAGAATCACTTTCAGAGGCTATCGAAGAAGAGCATATTCACCGGCCTGAAGGCCATCAATCACTTTGGTCGGCCGGACATGACGTCGTTTTTGAAATTTGTTCAAAAGAAACACAGCTATGTGCGTTCATGATATTAGTTTTTATTAAGAATGCATTCGCTCGGCGCATAGAAGTTCAAGGGATGTTTGAAGAAGATAAAGAGTTAAACGTCCTCCGTGCTTTTGCGCGATCTGCTATAATATTATTGATGTTATTTTTTAAAAATATATTGAATGATATTATTGATTTACAGGTTAGCAAAATAGGAGTATTTAGCTGTGGGCCGCGTCCTCTGACGAAAAGCGTCATGTCTGCCTGCGATGAAGTTAATAAAACACGGCGGCTGCCGTATTTCATTCATCACTTTGAGAATTTCGGCTAGTCTAATACACTGCTCCCTATTTGCATGAGATAACGGACTGTCAATGTATTTGACAACCTTTCTCTACGATTTACATATTTAGAATGTACATATTTATACGCTGAAGTGTTGCTTTTTATTACTATTTATTATCATATTACATTTCTTATTTATGAATTCAAAAAAGAAAATCTTTTTCTCCCTATCTTTTTATCTTCCCAAATTAAACAAAATCTTAGTTGTAATTTTATTATAATTTATTATAAAATTTTCTTATAATTTATTTAATTATAAAATTATTTATTATAATGTTATTATAATAAATTATAATGAAATTTCGTCATCATATGTATATACATATATTTATTTTGACTTTATTATGAAATTTTGTTTACATTCGTAATTGTAGCGCTCTCAAAATGGAATTCTCATATGAGTCAAGTTAGAGGTGTCTTGGATTCTTTTTTTTTTATTAAATAATATTAAATAATTATAAAATAAAATATCTATCTAAGTATTTTTAATAGCGTTTAGGAAATGTCGATGAGTATCGTAATTGTCCATAGCATTTGAGAAATATATTAAGCATTAATGGTTCTGCGTGAGGTTGGCGGGAATGGATACGACCAATTACTTTTGCTGGACTCATCACCAATTTCTCGCGAGAATTCGGACAACTCGTGCGACGTATAGCCCCGATTAATGACACCTTCGATATCCTCTTTAACTGCATGTCTATTTTGAAGTTTAGATGACAGTTGACTGAAACATTTTTAGAATCATAGAATGTAAGAAAAAAAAATTCAATTATAAAGGAAGATAAAAAATTTTAAATTTTGAAGGAAAATTTGCGAATTTATTTCAAGAAAAAAATAAAACGGACATTTCTATGTTTAAGTGTTATTCACTATATTTGAATATTAAAAAATTGATTCATAATACAAAACTACTATTAAACTTACTATTAAAGATATAAAAGTTTCTTATCCCATTCATACATGCCTAAAAGTTTCCAGTGCTTCGCGTTTTATCACGTTTTATATTAATTCTATAAATTCTAAGAAAGTCTGTTATTTTTTGGTCTAGTTTTTCTTAGGACACTGCTTTACAGATTGAACTTATAATAGATGATAAAAAATGTTACTAAAAAATAATCATAACAGCGTAAAAACTGAAATAATTTATATTTTTATCATTTTATGATAAAATTTTTCTATCTATTTTAGGTTTAATCTGTAAAGCAAAATATTCTGAGGAAAGAACATAGATAAAAAAAATAGCAAATTGTTTCCTTAGAAGCTACGGAATTGTAGCAAAACTCGAAATTTTTAGCCTTGTCTTCAAGGTGATAGAAAATTTCTATATTTTTAATAAATTTTGTATTACAAACTAAATTTTTACGTCTTAAATAACGTGTAATAAATTATGTCTAAACGATACTTTATTTCTTTTAAATGGCAATTTATTCCTTTTCCTGAAATAAATTTGCAAATTTCGTCTCCAATTTAATCATACAAATCTCCCTTAAATTCGGCTGATTGTAACGCAAACCTCATTATTCGATCGCCGAACGAATCTTCAATCTTGGGAACTTTCCGCCTAACATTACGCGTATCGAAACTCTCCTCTATAATGACGTGCCTATCATACGGTGTGTCGTAGTCGACTTCGAGTATGGTCGAAAATTGATGAGGGAAGATCATGTCTATAGCTGTTATTACGAGTCCCGCGAAGAGGCATGCAGCACCTGTGAAGAAAAGAAATCGCAATCACGTACATATATTTATACATTGATCATGAGTCTTAATAAAGTAATCACAAGGACACGAACCAGCTGATAACACCAACCAATAATTCCAGCCGAGATTGAAAGAAAGAATTGAGCCTTCGATGTGGGCTATCAGAGGTTCACATGGTAAGAGTGTCGAGTAGATCAGGTTTGTTAACAGCATGCATAAACCCGTGAAAATCATGCCGTATGCCCCATATCGCGGTACCATCATAAGTAACAAATTCATCATTAACCATGAGGCAAAGGAGGTCCTGCATAAGAAAGATTCCTCATTTCGCGTACACGCAATGAATGGAAAACTTGTATTCATAATCGATTCTTATATTTAAAATCGTCTTAAATAATATCTTAAGATGCTAATATGGCTCTTTGATTATCTTAAGATTATAACATCTTAAGATTATACTTAAAGCAATCTTAAATAAAAATCGACTATTGATGCTTTCCTAGACGCAGTATAAAGCGGTGTCTACAACGAAATTTTAAGGCGTAAAATTTAAGCTTTAAACTCTAAACTCTAAACTCTAAGAAATTGCAATCGAATGTGAGGAGAATACTTGACTGATTGGTCAATTTCTTACGGCTTAGTGCTTAAAACTTAAATTTTATGTCTTAAAATCTCATAACACAGCGCTTAACATAATGATTATATTTCATCTTCGTTTAAGATTAGCAAACAACAAGTAAGAGACTGTGTCTCTTGCTGGAAAGCACTGTATGAATACTGGCCATGAAATTGCATTAATATCTTAAAACGTCATTATATAAGATAGTCTTAAAATAGACTATGGAGGCTAGTATTCATAGTCATAGTTTTAAGACCTTTTTAAATACCGTTTTGAAATGTCATAAATTACAGAGCCGTATTATAACCGTCTTACATTAATGGTCTTGTAATAAAAACGGACTATAAATACTAGATTATGACTCTCAAAATGATTTCTTTCTACGAAAATATTTCATCACAGAAGTAATAATATACCATAACATTATTGAAGCATAATATCCAGCTTCGCGATATCGTGAACCCCAAGAAAATCCCTCTTGATGGAGGCTGAAATATTCCGCCAAGGAAATAATAGGGAACGGCGCACCCTGATGAAGAGCCTGCTTGAATGCGCTAGTCATTTCGCCAGAACTCCGCCACCAAAATCTTTCATTATATTCGACGTCACCACTCGTCTGCTCGTTCCTTGGCAATACTGCAATACGATAAAATCTACTTGACGTAAGTGAACGAATCATTGCATAAACATCTGTTCGAAAATTGCAATTTGCGACGTGCAATCGCAAGTAGAAACACAAGTCATCTTAACGTCAAAATGATATTAAATTGACTTCAAAATAGATCATTAAAAGTCATTTAATTAATAACTATTTATTGTAACGTCATTTTGACTTGTTTTGTTTGGAATACAGCTCAATAATTTTAATTTTAATTTTAAAAGCTTATCTTATTACATTCAATCAATCAGAACTCGATATCTTCAATTGTAGAAGTGCGTGTAAAAAGTTTAGATATCTAGCTTTCTTTACTTACGCCTGTATGTTATATTGATGTGCATTAAACCGATGTAACCGCCTATGTCGGCCGTTGCCTTATGCTTGGAGAAAGCGCTGTAAGAGCTGACAATGGTAGCGGAGCTCGTATGCCAGGATGAGCCGTATTGCGCCACTACGCGCGCATAGAGAGCACAGCGATTATTCTTCCGCACGTTTGCGGCGTTACATTTATGATTATCTCGATTAATCATTCCACAAATGGATTTCGCAATTTTATTGGTCAGTCGAAGTAATGTCTTTAGAGATAAACACGCAATTTACTGCGAATACTACAAGCGAACAGTGGCGTAACTAATGTATTAACTCCAAATATTTTTTATTTCAATTATTTATTTGTTCTTTACCTTTCTGAACTCTCGTGTTTAAAAATGATAAACAATACGAGGAAATTGAAATATAGATAACAACATTCAATGCAACAAAAAGTATATTAGATGAGTTCCACTAAATATTCTTATTTTTTTGCTTAATTTTTTGATTAATTCTTTTCCTTTTCTTTTATTTTCCCACCGCTTTTTTTATCGGTCTCATCAAACTCTCGCGATTCGAACTTCACGAGGCCAAATCAGTTAGTTACGCCACTGGCAGCCAAGGCCCCTTGACTTGGAAAGTAGACAAAGTGCACGAACCTTGAATCGTTGCACCCACGAAGAGGCTCAGAGTAACCGTGAGAAATGTGGTTAACCGCTGCGGCGGAAGAAAAACCAGGTTTACACGGCCAGAACTCGTAATTAATTTAAATCGTCGGTCACGATCAAGCACGGAGGAATAGAAAACTGCTCACCTCTTTCCTGACGCCCGGAAATATGACTAGAAATGCCGTGAACAGAGTGCCGAATATCACGAATACGATAACCAAGGGAACATCACCGGTGACAGGAGTGCGGTTGCTGTAACTGTAGAGCGTCGGACCGCCGTCGTTGCGAAAGGCATCGAACCATCCCTTCATTTTCCTGGATCAGCTAGTTCCGGCTCGCCGGAATCTGGGCCACGAATGAAAAATTACATTACCATCCTCGCTCTCAGCAAAGCAAATTGTAGGCTACACAATTCGATCAATATTTTCTTCGCCAATCATACTGTATATTACTTTCGTACGCTATTTCAAAACATTAACTTTTATTTGAAAAAAAGCAGCATACAAAAAGCGCAGATAACTTTGAGAAGATATCTTCTGTTGCTAAGCACTTTATTCAGATACTCTCTTGACTTTTCGTCATATGGAGAACACTGATGGATCTTTATTTACGAGTGACATCACGGATAAAAGTAAAGATTTTAATTGACAAGAGTTGTTTCGATATGATTTACTGAAATGCAATCTCTTGTAGCTATTAGCGCGATCCAAAAAGGATGGATGTCTCTCCCGGCTGGCCTTGACACGCATGAGTCCTGAAGGATTTTCTATTCGAAAGGAATTTACCTACGACCAGCAGATTTGACTCAAGGTCGGAGTTGCCAAAATTCTTGCGAAATCCTCGACATGCATTGAAAGCGCACTCGCGCACTGTACGACATGTGGGACCGAAGGCGGCGAGTGTACTGGGGCCCCGAGTGGGTTAACAGGCTCCGCTTGGAAAGCGGCTTCCATCAGCAGACAGACGACCTCGTGCATTACCTGGTAGAGAGAGAAAGAAGGACGGAGAGAGAGAGAGAGAGAGAGAGAGAGAGAGAGAGAGAGAGAGAGAGAGAGGGTAAGAGCGCGGGGGGGGTTGTCCCCGCGATGAGCATCGG
>Ga0157364_1007062_pt1 | contig 11599 bp, 6 predicted proteins | sample AttsexASBM2_FD_111476 | JGI IMG/M metagenome (GOLD analysis project Ga0157364, IMG submission 111476) | Fungus gardens microbial communities from leaf cutter ant in Ribeirão Preto, State of São Paulo, Brazil - Atta sexdens ASBM2 | ecosystem: Host-associated > Fungi > Mycelium > Unclassified ...
AAAAAAAACACACACACACACACACACACACACACACACACACACACACACACACACACACACACACACACACACACACACACACACACACACACACACACACACACACACACATGCACGCACGCATGCACGCACACATATATATCATTAGAGCAATTAGTATTATTTCAACTGATAAAAATAATATTTTACAGTATTATTAAAAACAAGTTATTATCATAGATGTCATTATTTGTACATTACTACTATATTTAATATTAATTAATTTTTTTTATGTATGTTTCGCCTCTTTCACAATATCTATGAACAGATATATTACAACAATACATCCATTAGCATTATAGGTGTTCATGATTCTTTGAAGGAGCAGTTCTCATATCACAGAAATGAAGCATAAGTGGAGGTTCGGATACGGATAGGTGACCGCGCATGAGTGCATCATAAAATTAATTCTCAAATTCATAAAATAAATTTTTTTTATTATAATTTTGTCCTCTAAAATATACTAATCAATAATATTTATTTTCACAATAAAATTTCAATGAAACTTTAATGAAATTTTCTCTACTATTACGCTATTAGTGACATTATTTGTCAAATTTACTTATTATTTGTGACACTAGTGGTATATTTTTATGTTGACTAGACCAATTCAAGATTTTATTTCCAACTCGAAAATTATTAATTGGCTCAAAATTGGAGCCAAAAATCCGTCAAAATCAATAGAAATTTCGAAGACTTTCGACTTTTATTTTCGACATCGAAATGACGTCTTTTCGAGAAATTTAGAATTATTTCTGAATATGTTATTAAATGTTAGAGTTGGGCTACGTTTGGAAATATTACCCGAATGCTCTCACGTATCATTTTATCTTTGTGTTTAACATTGGATAATAAGATAATATACGAGGACAGTCGAGTGACATTTACATTACGTAATTCTAATAACTATTCAGATAAAGAAAACTTGTTTTTCTAACCTGAATAATCGCTTCGTAAAGCAGACTGTCACATTTTTCTAGTTAATTTTACTACTTTCTTTCATTTCGAATGAAAATATATCGAATGAGTATATTTTTATCAAGTTTTGCGATGACATCCATTCTGATGACATATTCTAAGGCTACATTCCAAAACGTCTTCTCCGAGGAAAATTTTACTCGAAATACTGTGGTATACATTATATATCATATATGTTTCGAGTAAAATTTTTCTCGGAAAGGATGTTTTGAAATATAACTTAAGTAAATATTATACTTATATCTTGTTGTTCCGCGTTTAAATCTTTGCATAAGAGTGATGTCGCTAAAAGTTGGATTAATCTAACTTTTCAACATTGTCGCTGGCGATAAAAAAGTGGACAAATCGAGGAGAATTCAGTCATATGATCATTTATCGTAGAATTCCTCTAGTAAGAGTTAAGACTGGAAGAACGCCATTAAGTAGCGGATATCGATCGGAAACAGCACAATTCGACTATGGTTGACAGTTGATAGTCCGATTTCGCGTTCGTGCCTTTTACATCATGAAAGTTGTTCAATTTACAGATTTACATCGAAAATATCTGCAAATGGCGGCATTTAAAGGGAAAAAAAATCGAAATCTGATTAATCAGATCGATGTCTCTTATGATTTTGACTCTTACTAGAGGGACTCTAATTTATCGCTGCAACAAGCGATGCTATGAAATTGTCCCTTAATCAACTATAATTAACTATCGGTTCCTTAAGGCACAGTATAGGTGGAAACAATGGTTCATTTTGTGTCGGCATTTTTGATCTGACGTCTAAACGACCGCCATGTTTGCTATGCATGAACACCTATTAAGAACGAAGTTGCTTAAATTCTTTAGATTATATTTAACGATAGTACTAGAATTGATAATAGAAGAAATTGATTGTATTCTTAAGACTTCCACGGATCCAGGCTGCTCCTCGCCTTGATGAAGTGATGAACTGCAAGATTCACGAAATGTTGGCATTTCAAGAATGGATCTGGACATGGAAGAAACCTGCGAAACGCATAATTTTTATAAAGAAATTGATTGATGCGCCTTATTGTTGGCCGTGCGATCTGATTATGTACGGAGAACAAGATTATCACTACTGACAAGATAGCAGACAAATTGAATATTTCTGATTTATTTATGTCTACATAATTTGGAAATTAAGAAAATTTAGGAAAAATATTTAAACATTTGGGTTGGTAATTTTTCTTGTTATTAACAATTTTTTATCATGCATCAAGTTAGCAAACAGCGATATTATTTAATGTGTTTTATGAATGGAATCGATTAGAAATCATTTTGAGGAAAACGTTCTTCATTGTTATTTTCATTTGAGAAAAGTCGCTATTTTGTATAAATTCAATAAATTTACACATATTGCAAAAACTAACAATGTCCAGGTATAGTGGGTGTAGTAGATATAGTACAATGAATGTAGTAAATCTAAAATCATCAAAAATTAACTAATTAGTCTGGACCCAGTGAGAAATTACAATGAAATCGACATCGAAATCGATATCAATTCCACATCAAAATCATCAAATTTATGTCGAATCGATATCGATTCCATTATTCAGGGTACCTATCATGGAGATTTTGCGATTCCGATCGGAATTGCGAGATTTGGTGAGTTTCCGACCGCGATTCCGCTCATATGGTTTTGCTATCATGGATCCCAAACGGAATCGGCTTTCCGACCATTTCTGTCGATTCGGAATGAACGTAAATGAAACGAGAGGAGAATAAGCGAAATTTTGCGACCAATTACAATGCAAGTCTAAAAGAAAAATAACTAAATTCAAAATGTCAGATACACTATGAAAAGCATAGCAACAAGTGGTAGTAAACAGTAAAGAATATGTAAGAATTTCTTAATAATTTTTAAATATTTGTTAAATTATTATCTTAAATGGAAAAATACAAAATAAAGTAAATAACATACATGAAAGTGATAACAACTAATCAAGTCAGTATTATGATTATCCTTTGAGCATTATTTTGTATTTAATAGGTTATATTTTTCGCAATAAGTTCTTTAAACATTAAGATACTAGAAGCATCAACTCTTTGGGGGATTATTATAATTTTAATTTAATTGCGTTGAAAGTCTGAAAGGTAATCATATATCTGAGCATAATCTGAGATAAATTATTTAAATACACAAATATTTTTTATTTTAATTATTCCAACATCTAATCTCGATCATAAGTAGTACTTTTCTCTTACAGTTAATTGATTTTATCTATTGTTTATACATATTTAATATTTTTATGTATGTATAGAAAAAAAGCACTTGATAACAATTGGTGTCAGCTATGATTAGTTTTTACCTATAATGATTTATTTATAATTAATATTAATATTATAATATTATTTATGTTATTATTAATGTTATTATTAATTTTCTTGTAAAATATTTCTAATACTTATCATTATTATTACAATTTATTTTTAGCTCTTCTATAATTCTTAATACACACAAGTACACAACCGTCCCAGTCAAGCTATCTCTCGAGATTTAACCTCCAAGAGTTTAAGTATTTCTACTTTATCCTTGTCTTAATGTTTGATTCCGATTGGAATCGACATTTCGTCAGGTACTAGAAACTTTCCGACCGTTTCGGAAATAATCCGACTGTTCATGAGTGCTTTCCAGCAAGGACACAGTCAGAACACAGTAAATCATTATATTGTTGTTATTTGCCTATGTTAAACAAGAAAACGATTCACTGTGTTACACAATGACTGTGTCTTTGCTGGAAAGCACCCCATGACCCATCTAGTAACATCTAGTGATAAACGGAATAATTCCGATTGGAATCTATTCCGACTTTTTCCATGATATGTACCCTGACTGGGACATTGGAATCTTCGGATTTCGAAGTAAAATTTGACATAAAAATATAAAATGAAGAAAAAGATTTGTTATAATAGTACATGTACTATAACATGTTATAATAGTACATGTATTATAACTTACTTAGACTTAAAACACTTATTGTAGATCCGGATGCCTACTTTTGCGGACTACTTTAATCTTGAAAAAGGGAAAATTTTCAATCAAATCTGCAAAAGAGGGCAAAAGTAACTGTATACAAAAATTATACAGTATTAATTGATAATACAGCCCTCTTAAGTGTAGGTATTTAACAAAATAATTCCTAGAATGTAATTTTTATTGACAATTCTTATTAAAATATAATTTTATAATATAAAATTAAATTAATTATTTTCTTATTAATTATTCTCTTAAAAGAATGTGGTTAATAATCATAATTAGTAGGTAGTAGCTGCGGGGATGTTGTGATAACGGTAAAATAGAAGCAATTGCGCTAATCGCGAGGGTGGCTCATTATACATTATACATCTATATCATCCAAATTGGTGCTCATTGTCTATCGACAATGTCGGACGTGTTATTGCATCATCATTTTTGGAAAATGTGATCGGCTTCAGACGCGTAATTGAGTTTATGTTACTCTTTTAAATACTTTCGTATTCTTCATATTGTTTTTTGTTACTCATCGCATAAGTGGCATTTTCGATTCTGGCCGTATCGACTCTGTGTTAGAATCGGGGTTATTTTCACGCGAAGAAGAAGAAGAAGAATCTATATCATCCGCGGTCGTAACGTTCTTCACTTTTCGTCGATGACCGATCTCGACGAGAAAGGGAAACGAATGAGGAAGCGGGGGCGGAAGAGTACTATTGCGGCTCAGCAGATAATTTATGAACGCGCGCGGCGCGGCGCGCATGGGCCTGCAGTGGCCTGCATGCGTGTGCGCATTGTGCGTGTGTCCAGTGTCGTCATCGTTGTCATGCACAGTAGTGTACGCGACGGTGAAGGTGAGAATGTTGGCGAAGACTGTGGCGTGCTAACACAGGCGACACGGCGGAGACGGTGGAGTGGGACGCGTTTCGTATACCGTTTCGTCTGGACACACGCAGTGAAAGCGACGGCGACGGTGACAATTCATTTAGTAACGACCGTTGGCGAAGAAGAGAAGCGCTAGTTACGACGTGCAGCGCGACCGTCATCCGTGTCGTCGCATTTCGGACGCACATCACAGTTATCACGTCGTTCGGCACATTCGCCAAGCGCGTTTACTCCGGTTTTACTTCTTCACGCCGACGACTACCTCGCAAGCGCGCGCTATCTCTCTCTCTCTCCCCCTCTCCTCTCCTTCCTCTTTATCTTTCTCTTTCTATCTGTCTCCCTCTGTCTCAAGATACTGAGGACGATCAGCTGTTGTGGGTGTTCCGTACGTCGTAGACGTGAGATCAGCAGACGGACACCGAATCTCGAATACTAAATGTAACATCAAACAGTGCAGGTATGAAAAGCCGTTACGACACTTGGAAATGAGATGGTTCAACGACGGTGCCGTTTCAGAAACTTGACGTACAGCACATAGAGTCTGTGCAGTACGTGACGCTCGAACGGCGAGGATTATGACGAGCAGCGTGAGAATCCATCGATATTCGAGCAGCTACACTACGATAAATCTTGCGAGTCCGTCATGTACATATGATTATCCGGGTTCATGCGTTCTCTTACTATCAGCGGCGAGCGAACGACGACGACGGGCGCGGAAGGAAGCAATCCCCCCCCGAGTGGGGATCAGCGAACGCAGGCCTCCTCGTCGTCTGTAACTGGCAGTGACATCCAGGGGATGCCTAGTTTACACTCGCTCGTCTTACGACGGGCACCATTGATGGACATGGGTGCAGCGACCAGTTCGGTCACGTCTGTCACTCCTCCCACTAAGCTAGCGGCTAGCCAGAAGAAGATCGAGAAAGCTAAGCTTAGTAGCATCAGATTACCCCTGATACGTAAGGAGACTAGTGTAGTGAATCTCTCCCTAACAGAGAGGACAGTGCCAGGTAAAGAAGCAGACGCGCCTCTCCTGCGTCCTGAGAGTAGTGCAAGTCTGGAAGCACGTGGCGGCAGTTGGATAAATCTGGGTCCTGGCGCCCTGAGGAAATGCGAGACCGCCGTAGGATTGAGTACCTCGGCACTCGAGGGAAGACCCATAAATCGCAGCAGAGTTTGTTCCCGTTGCTCCAGTCTGCTGTCCTTGGCGTCCAGTTCGCGTTACAGCCTGGCCGCTGGCAATTTCGTTCCTGCAGGCTCACAGCAGACAATCGGACGGATATTTTGTAAACTGTGTCTTGTTGACACTTCTCTTTCCAAAACATTTAAGATTGAGGGATGTGGTTGTTCCTATTGTAAAGATGTAAGTCTAAGGGGCTCCATACAATAAAAGGAACAGGCAACAGAGAACAGAGAAGAATTTCAGCCTATCAGAAATCATGTATTGTGGAATATATAATTTGTTGATAGGTTGATAATTCTTATTGTTTATTTTCTGTTCCTTTTATTGTGCAGAGCCTCTAAGATTTTAGATTGTCCATTTAGGAAGGATGTGTATTAGAAAGATATTTATTTTGTTTTTGATGACTTTTAGTGCATGCGTGCCTATGTAGAATTTGAGATTGAAGAAGGCGCATATGAGATTAGTTGTCCTGATGCTCAGTGTGATCATGGCGCTATACTATCTTTGAAGGAAATATCAAGTCTTGTCAACACAGAACTTGTGGAGAAGCATTGCAAGTTTCGTTTAAATAGAGGTAGGCAATATGAATTCTGTATTTATTCAGTAAAAGTGTAGTCGTCCACACAAGATAATCGACACTATAGTAAACACTTTAATACAATCAATATAATTTTGTATGCAGATGTGTCGATGGATAAAGGACGTGCATGGTGTCCACGAGCGGGTTGTGAAACAATATGTTCGATAAATGGCAATAGTGGAAGTGGCTCTCCTTTAGGTCCTGTTCACTGTCCCAACTGCTCTACAGATTTCTGTTCAATATGTCGCGAGCCTTGGCACAATGGGCCCTGTTCAGATCTTCCATTAGGAATACCGTTCGGTAACGATCACATTAAATGTTGTCCCATGTGTTCTGTGCCGATAGAAAAGGACGAAGGTTGTGCTCAAATGATGTGTAAAAGATGTAAACACGTGTTTTGCTGGTACTGCTTAGCATCCTTAGATGTAAGTATTCGAAACGGTAAAGGAAGTATACGGTTAAAATGTTCCAAACCTTGTGACACTGTTCCTTTATATACGAGAACGTATTAGACACAAATTGATTTTTAAATTATTAATGCGTAGGATGACTTTCTATTGCGACATTACGACAAGGGACCATGTAAGAATAAATTGGGACATTCACGTGCGTCCGTGATATGGCATCGAACGCAAGTTATCGGAATCTTCGCTGGTTTTGGCCTACTTCTACTTGTCGCATCGCCCTTACTATTATTAGCAGCACCTTGCATTGTATGCTGTAAATGCCGTGTTTGCGGCTCTTCCAGACTCGAACAAGAGGAAGGCGACACGACAACATAGGACCTTCCAAACTTTTTAATAGATTCTTGCTTAATTGTTTCTTTGAAGTAAAATATAAGCACTCTTCCTAGGCTTCCATGCATGGGAAACAATATAATTGGCAACTTATATAGATATACATTGCATTTTGTTAAGTTTACGTTTTATTTTATTTTTTGTGCGCCTTATTAGGAGATATATAAAAGGGCAAGAATGTATATCTCAGTCAAGAGAGGAGAGACAGAGCATATCGTATGATTAATAATATCTATATTTATGTTTTATTTAGATATTGTTTGGGCAGAATAAGAGATGTTGCACTTTGTAATTACAACATGTTTGTTCTCCTGATATACATTTATTTTTATATAGTCACTTAATAAGTTTTTTATGATGATTACTTTTATAAAAAAAGATTATTTTTGTGATGACTCGTCATTAATTATGTGATTTAAGCAAATCTAATAATTAACAAATACTCGTAACGAATACATGAACATTCCAGAATTTACATATATTTCGGATGATAGATTTCTTATACTGCCGCGCAAAGTATGTTACAACCGAACGTTGTAAAAACACAATTTGTGTTGTACGTCATAATTGTATATTTGTTGCTATTTATCAGAATGTGAGCTTATTTTCTTATTGCCCTTGTAAAACGGTGATAACAAGACACCAATAAATCATTTGATTTTTTTTTATTTTTACATTATGTATAATTAAATTAAAATTTATATTTTAAAATATTACAGTGTGTGTATATCTATATGTGTGCCCACATCGAACTACCGTGCAAAGCTCAGATCTACATTTTTATGAAACGAATGAAACGAATGATCATGTGAAGTATTAGTTTGCACAATATTCTATTCTTGTTATCTTAATTTGTGAATGCTTTTATGTTTGGTGATTTAATCGCACACACATGTATATTATTTTACACATGTATATTACATGTATATTACTTAGAACGATAAAAGCATATAGTGAGTAAAAATAGCTGTTACATATAATACAAGAAGATCTATCTCATATGATTATGGATTTTATCATTGAAATCGAGAGAATGTTGTTAATATGTATTTAAAAACACGTTATCATTATCAATCGATACGTGAGCTGTACAGTTAATGTTTGACATTAAGAATCTATAAATCAATATGTGCCATGTGATTGAGACTTTCCTGAAATTTTACTTCCAGGAGCTCAAAATCCGCGATGAAGTAAATTCGCATCGAAACGTGTTAATTACATTCATAATAATTACCTATTATGCATTATAAATGAAATTTAGATTATTGAAGGTCACGGATATGAATAATCAATTTTGGACAATAGTATATGTTATCTTCAAGAAAAACAGATTCTCAAAGCAAAAAATAAACGATACAATAAAATATCAAGGAAACGACAGAACAAGTATATATATATATATACACACACACACACACACACACACACACACACACACACACACACACACACACACACACACATACATACATACATACATACATATATGTGATTACGTAATAAATATATGTGGTATTTTGTATATATAGTAAAATATGAATGCTTAAGTAACAAAATGAAAAGACGTTACGTTTGAACAAAAAATATATGCATTTCTCGCAAGTATGGTACAGAAGAGTTCAGCGGATGATTGCGTTATATATGTTTCTGTGTAGCTGACTTTCATTATTTTACGTCAGAAAACTGTTAAAATATCTCACATTTGTTGTAAATATGAAGATACACGCGTTCATATGCGTGTGTACAATTATGCATTTGAGTGTGTGTGTGTGTGTGTGCACACACGTGTTAAAAAAAATAAAAATACAATGAATTAGGAGTAACAGTGTACACTCTCTACGTTTATCTCTTTGAATTCTTTTTTTTTACCCGAGCTGTTCTTTATTCTTCAATCAATCAATATTAAGTTGCAATAACTAATGACAGAAGGAACTTCCAAAAATTCGCTTTAGACCTTTCGCACGCGCGGACGTGTGCACAAGAAGAAAAAAAACAAGAATTAAATATTAATGAGATGTATACATATATGTACAGCATCTCATACAAAATGGAGAAAGAAATTGTTCAAGGTCGGTCAATCGATATCGATGACGTCAAAACCGAGAAATGCGGCATAAATTATTTCTACTCATATCTAGCGTGCGAGATTTTAACTGATAAAAAAAAGGACAATAGTTCCTCTGCTTCACTTGATCTAGAGAAAAATTTCTGCCGTGCTAGTCGCAGTTTTTTTATCCTTTCTATGAGTTATATTTTTGTATCGGTAACTGCCATTACCATCATGAACATTAAAATTGTTCCATTAATTTAACATACCTCTTGAACCTGCGGTCGAAAGGAAGCTGCCAAACTCCTTATCGTTTCTATTTTTCCCTACCATGATGATATTTGTACAAAGCTGTCCGTCGAGAACGGTTCACGAAGAAATCTTCCTGGACGCTTCACGAGAGGTGAGAAAATTAGTACAGAACAAAATCTAATAGGAAAAAGTCAAAATAAAGATAAATCTAAATGTTATGCTCGTTAATTCGAGATCTTTAGCCATTCTTCCTAGTCGAATTAGATAAGTATATAGTTTGGAGGGCCGAAGAAAAAGACGAAAAATACGAGGAAATGCTATAAGGAGAAAGTGCAGCTATAAAGATTAGAAATTTGTAAATGATAAATAACAAAGAAATAAAATAAAGCATCAGTTTAAGGCCTTACGCCATTTTGTGACGTACCCCTTAAAAAGGTTTTTTGGGGAATTTTTTTGCAAAAAGGAAAATAAATAACTATAAAGAGATATTTACTGCACATGTATTGAAGTATACAAATTTTTATTTTTTTCGAGAAAAATGGCACTGCGATTAATTCAAATAGATTATGGTTTTCAGCGAGCATCCAATCGGCAGGTAATTAGATTAGCTGCGTTTAACAGAAAAAGCAACTTTGCAACTGTTGTAAACTTTGATTGGTCTTGCTTTTAATTCGTCACTGAATCTAGATGTATATAAACCAATTATATTAAAAAAATCGTACAATTGTTGTGCAAAATTGTTTTTTTCAGCTGAATGCAACCATTACCATGAAACGATTTTATAAAAAGCAAAAATCAAAAATTTTTGTTTTTTACACATTTATTAAAGATATTTACTAAAACACGTAGATTTTCAGAAAGATGCTTTTTTCAAAAATGAATATTTAAAAAAAAAGTATTTTTGACTAAAAGATTTGACACAAAAATGTTAATAACAATATAACAATTTTTAACTAATTGAAAAATTATTACTTTTTTTATAGATAATTAATAAATAAAGATTTTCAGTAAGTTTCAAATAAATCGAATAAAAATTGTAGAAATTGTATGATGTACGCTGATTTAAAAAAATATCGTATAATTAAACCTGTATTTTGTTCTAAATTTTCTATACGTATTACTACGTTTGTGAGCCAAGATTCGCAAGAAGCACATATAGCTTTTGTTTATCATATTAGATAACTTGTTACATTTCGACAGATATTTCCTTTATTAAAGAACAATAAAAAAGATCAATATATATATGTCAGAAACATTAGTTTTCACATTAAATAAACATATCATTAATAGCTTAGGATACTAGTGGAATGGAATTTTCCAGATTTATTTGGACGGATAAAAAAAAAGTCAACCTGTAAAGCACAGATACCTAACGAGAAAACATTTGTACAGCTTGTTTAATTAAACCCATTTATTTTGTTTGCTACATAATTTGCCGTATGAAGGTATAACTATGCAATAAAGGATAAAAATTAATCGGAATGAAAAGATTCGCATCCGAGAGGTGCGATAGATAAGTGGAATGTGTATGAGCAAGCAAGTTTTTGCTGATTAGAGCTTCATAAGCTTGCTCAACAATTTACACACACATTATCTAATGCACCACGTTAATTAATGCAATTTACCAATGTTGATGGAATTCCGTTCTTTAGTAAACTAGGATGTACACTTTATTCTAAATCTGTAGATTTTCTCTAAAAATTTGCGGAACTTATTACGTATATATATATATATATATATATATATATATATATATATATATATATATATATATATAAAATACATAAAAAAATATTTGTTAAAAAAAACACGCGACATAAAAAAAAAGAGAGTTAACATATATATATGTATAATTGATAA
>Ga0157364_1007063_pt1 | contig 11599 bp, 6 predicted proteins | sample AttsexASBM2_FD_111476 | JGI IMG/M metagenome (GOLD analysis project Ga0157364, IMG submission 111476) | Fungus gardens microbial communities from leaf cutter ant in Ribeirão Preto, State of São Paulo, Brazil - Atta sexdens ASBM2 | ecosystem: Host-associated > Fungi > Mycelium > Unclassified ...
ATAGATATAAGGAAATCATTCTTTTTATTTTTTATACGATGTGATCGGATAATTATAAATATTTGATATTTTTCTATTTTCACCGTAATTATTTCCAAAATGTTAAATAAAAATAATTAATGTATTAAAAAGAAGATTTATAATTTCGTGTTTAGAAATACAACAGAAATTGAAATTATAAGATTTTAGATGTTTTTTTAATAATGATATATACAGTTAGAAAATTTGTATTAAATTTAATATATTTTATGCGTTTTAAATGGCCTTCCCATAAATTTTTGTGTTAATTTAATACAAAATGAATATGTTAGGAAATAACATAAATATTATGTAAAAAATTAACGCAAAGAATATAATATAATACTGAATATAATACACTTGTAAACAGATTGTAAGAGCATATTTCTTCAATAAAATTAATATTTATATGTAAACATGTTTTAATAAAATTAATGTTTATCATGTTATTTAATTAACATCTAACAAGAATCAGCTTTAACACAAATAGAAAATATTTTTTTATTATGTATAGATCATTCAAGTGTCCTGACGCACTGACTTTTTTGCTCTTAAAACTTTCCATCTTTTAGCTGCCATGATAAAAGACTGAGCACCAAGTTCTAAAAGAAAAGTAGTAAACAACTTTCACGTACTTCATAGATAGAAAAAGAAATATACAAACCACTGATAATTCGTGTATGTGCGCACATGGATATTCGTGCAACAATTACATGAGCGTTAATATCACTTCGGAGGAAAAAAAAGCCTCTTTTGAATTTGCCTTTAATCTGCCAATATCAATTAATTTTTTTTTCCGTCGTCGCGTCGAGTAAATTCGAAAAGAGGATTAAAAGAATCTTGGACACGCGGCGCGATCTGTTTCCTCCCTTTCGCATTCCGACCAGAATTTCCAATTCGTGAGTATTACCAGACCAACCGAGCACATTTTTTGGAATTCCCGATAATTCCGTAGAACGCGATGGAAGGGGATTAATTCGAGCGGTGGAACCGTATGACGTGTTCGTCACATTTTCGGGATTATACGCGACTGGAAAACGCGGCACCTGTGCTGCACGAAATTGGATAGATAGTCCGCATGGCTTTTATAAATCGTAGGTATCTTCTGGAATTTATTGCTCGTAATAGCAATGGCGAGAGTCTATTTGGGAGAAAAAAAAAAGAAAAAATATGGATTGCTCGAAATACATGATTCAATGAAATTATCGTGGATGGTTTTATCCGTGGATGGATATCGTCATTTTTTGCGTATGCAGTTTCGGAGTCGGTTCGTGTTATTTGAGTTATTTCTTTGATGATATTGATGTGATTCCTGATGTCTGACTTACTGTATGCGTAATCTGATCGCCTTTCAAAATTGTACACTATTGAGTTTTTGTAACACTGGCTTTTGACCAATCATTTCAAAAATATACGGGATAGATTGATGTATCGCATAACCGACGCGTATCAATTGTCCCTATATTTTATATTTCGCACCCGCTGGAAACTGTTGAATGCGCAACATTTTGAATCGAGTAACGTTATAGTATCGTAACGTGCCAATAGTGATTCCACAACCTCGAAGAATTGTCGATTCAGGAATGCGAAATGACAGGCAGTAGTTCAGCCCGTAGATGTCATACGTAGAAATATTGATTTTTTTTTTGATTGATTATTTCTTTCATAATAAAAAACAGTTCGAGGGGCATTCTTTTTACAAAGTATTTATGTCGACGTTTAATAAAATTTATGGTATTTCTTCGCTTCTTATAAAATTTATAGAAATATCTTAGTGCCTTTTCTCGATAAAAAATTTATTTGACGTTACATTTTTTGTTTTTTAATAATTTTTTCGTTAAATATGTATTTGTTAAAAAATTCAATATTCTTAAATAGCTAAAACATAAAAACATTTAACGTTTAATTACAGAAAGTATTTTTACACAAGTATTCTTCAAGTTAAGATTCTGTTAAATAAAGTATACATCACTTGAAATAAAGTGAAGTATGAAATAATTTTATAGCGATAGTCTGAAGGATAATCTGAAGGATAATTTGCAAAATTTTGCGCCGCTTTGAGGAATTTTCTCAAATTTTGTACAATCTCGCCGCGTCTTGCAAATTTGCTATAATGACTTTCGCGAACATTTCCCGTTAATGAAACCACGCTTTAGCGCCATTCGCGTCCTAATAGGGGGATAGGCTCTGTCGTCTCGTCGCGCAAACCGAGAATAATCTGCCTCCGGAGACGAGATCTAGAGCACACGTTCCTCTCTCTTGTCTCTTCTAAAAGTGTTGCCACGTCTGGCGAGCACCGTCGAAGATCTTTCTCACAGATTCTCAAGGTTTGTCACGTATATTTAGTGCGAATTTCTCGGTCATTTCTCATCTAAGCGATCGTGCTCGTGATTTCCTCGCGGCGATAAAAGCCCTATACGAATCTTTATCTCTCTTTCTCTCTCTCTTTCTCTCTCTCTCTCTCTCTCTCTCTCTCTCTCAAAGCTCTTTTTCATCGCGTATGAACTATACCTGTCGTGCATCGGAACGTATTGAAGTGGTGAACGGTTATGACAGACGATTCAATACGGTCCAAAGCCGCCGTTCTAGCCCCTATCTTCGCGGATGAGCTGCAACGAAAATATTAACAAAATACTCTGCCGCGCGTGATCATCGATATCGATCGCTCCTGATCGCAACTCCACTTCGTGGAACGCTAAATTGAAAACCTCCGAGTAGAGCGCATGGTGCGTTCAAAAATCAATATTTGATGGATAACAGGGTTTCAATAGAGTAACGCTGGTATTCTTTCAAATATTTGAAGATGCTCCGTACCATCGGTTTATAAATGACACTAAAATAACCATGTTCATATACATATAAAGCATACTGTTCACAATTATTGTTTAAAATGATTGTTATATATTATTACAATAGAATCTTCGAACTAGTCAAGAGGATCTTTCCGATTTTTCTAATAACTAAATAAATGAGTTTTAAAATGAGAGAAACAAAGATAAAATTAAAAAAAGAAGATATAAAATATATTATATAATACTTCGTGAATATAATAAAACAAAAACGATAATATTAATTCAATAGTTTCCTTCATCCTTCATTCCATCTTCTAGTCTTTCTCTGAGCTGTTAGTTCATATATTTTTCTTAACATAGCTTTCAATGGAACTCCATTCTTTCTGTGATCTTTCTGCACTCCCTAAGGCTTGTTTCTAAAGTAGCGAATACTTTAGAATGCAACTGGGAATGTTATTCTCCAACGTTAAGACGTTTACATTTCGTCGATATTTCTACATGTTTGCGGCATTTCAACTATTGGCACTGGAATTAAGAACATTTAAGCTATTTGAATAAACTGTGAATATTTATTACGTCTTTCGTATAATATTATTCAGATATAAGGTTATTATATCAAAACTAGAATGAATCAAAAATTCATTAATTGTAATCTCAAATACAAAAATGCGTGTAAATTAGTAAAATTGGTCAGAACAATCATTAAATAATTATTTCACAATTAATTATTTATTGATATTATAGTACTAATTTAACGTAAGAAATTGATCAATTATAATCGGTTGTTCTCCTCATATTTGATTATTGATCAATTTCTTACTAAAGCTTAAAGCTTACTACATCAAACGTGAAAGTAGTAGAATCAAAATATTTAAAAGATTCCCTAAAACTCCGGGCGCTCATAATTATTTCGGATGCTTTCAGAAAATTTCCCCGAGTGTCCTCAGACATCTTAAAGAAGAAGATCTGGAGAAAAGAGGATAGATAATCCTGTTCAGATAACAAGTATTACATAAGATGAATGAAAAAACTTCCAACTCCGTTTTTTTTTTGTAACTGATTAACTTATGCAAAATATCCCAAAATATGTTAATTTTATTTTTAGGAGGAATGTATAATTGTAATAAATTCAATTATGCTTCATTCTTTTAAATGGAATAGCTTTTCCTTGAAAAGCTTTTCCTTCTACAATAACAATAAAAGTCAAATACATCGTTTTAAAAGTCTTTTAATTCTTTTTACAATCATGTCTTTTTAATTTAGGTGGAGTACTTCTTGAGAAATCGCATTTGAAAATTTTAAGTGCAAAAATTAAAAATTCGAATAGAATACCAATTGTGGCTTGTAAAGTCATCTAAATTTTTTTCCATAAAATTTTCTTCTTTGGGAATATTTAAAATGATGAGTAAAATTTATGTTACGCTGGATTCTATGCAAGATTTACGTCAAAAGATAGTGTCATAGAATGAAGCTGGAAATGTTTTAAAATATTCGCAACAAGTGTGATTAAAGGCTTTATTATTGTATGAAAGTTGATGGAAAATATTTCAAATATTTACTGAAATACACTTTTCCGTAAATTGCAAATTTAGAATTCTTAACATTAAAAATTTCCAAATATGATTTCTCGAGAAGCATTTATCCAAATTAAGAAATTAAAACAGTTGTAAAGAAATAACTTTTCAAATGTGTTAATTGTGCTATTTGATTATTTATTATTATTTAAGACTTTTAAAGGGATTTAATATTCCCCAGATTTTAATAACAATAAACATTAAATATAATCACTACAGCCAGCATAAGCAAGCAAACAAAATTCAAAATGCTACTTTGTTTTAAAAGCTTAAATTTATAAAGTTTTCTCGAATAATCGAAGGGCAAACAAAAAGATAAGTTCTCTCTAAAAGAAAGGTCACGCGACCGATCGTGACAATGGAGATTTATCTGTAAGACTCTGACAAACTTGTATTACAATCCAGAATAATTTCAGACTTAAAGCGAATAACTAGATCTACTTTATCCTTCAACGCTATCCAAGATATTCTAACATGTAAGTATTAAAGTATCTAAATATTTAATTTGAATTTGTTGTACATAAATATATAAAAAAATATACATGTTTGTATTGTAATAAACATATACATTCAAAATATATTATATTTTTTATATTATATATTATTATATTATTTAAAAAAATTACTATTTTTTCGTTTTGATTGCGCATTTTAAATATTATTTTCATTTTAAACTTAAATAATTTTAAAGAAAATAAACAAATGCAAAATATGTAAAAAACTGACAATATTTAAAAAAAATTTTAAAAGATGGAAAGCATAAAATGTAATTTTTCGCTGGTAATTTATTCTATACCTCGTATCATTATCATTGCATTCTACACGGTGCAGCACCGAAGCAACGGTATAAATGTACTTAAACGTTTGTTTTTAAATGGACTATATCAGATTAATTTTTGTAATATATGAGCATAATTGCTCACGCCGAGACCGTTCTGGTGTAAGTTTTACGTCAGTGTGGACGCGGCGTTTAATTTCTCGACTGTCGTGTCTTAATCGTCTTTCTCTTCTGACAGCTACTTTCGCGCGCGAACGCAAACGGAAAATTGGGGCTTAAATTTCCGCGCGCGTGCATGCGAACGCGAGCGAGAGAAAGGAAGTAGTCGTGGAGAGTTAATTAGCGCAGAAAGCGCAATGCCGTTTTTCCCTTCCACCTTCCTTCAAAACAGCAGCGGAGGTTCAGTTATAGAGCTCCTTTTTCCTCGTTGCGTGCGATAATTTATAATTAATAAGCGTGGCGTACCGTGGTTCGCCTTATCCTTTTCATTATTTCATCTCGCACCAATTTGTAACGCGAGGTGAAAGGTTTACTGAGAAAACTAATCTGCATTTTACGCGCTCATTGTATATTTGAGCTAATTACGGGAGTTTCTTGGAATAAGATCAAACAAATCTTTTAATTAATCGGAATATTAATATCACTTTAGTGATATAAATAGATATTGTTATATATATTTGTATAATTATTTTACAAATAATTGTGTAAAAAGGATAATGCATATAAAATATAATGCGCCATAAAATGATACAAATCTCAAATAATCGTTTTTTGAATTAAACGGACAATTTGTCCGATTAAATGATCGAGTCATAGTACTTTATCACGTATATGTACCGCAGCACCGAACATGATTCAACCATTATTACTATAGGTTATTCTCTGTCACACTCCTTCTCTTTTATCGTATACATTATGATGTTTTCATCCATTCGTGCATAATGCATAATGGAATATGCAATGAAAGAGGGAGTCCGAGGGTGTAAAATATAGGATGAAATTGAGATTGTAATAATACTAATAATCGTGGATAAATCTCTGATAAACTTTGACATTAATTCAATAATAGTAATGGCTAGTCCGTGTTATTTTAGCGCAACATGTATGTCGAAAATGAATTATGCTTCACGCTCACGTTCGAGCTCTAGTCTCCCATGTATTTACCGTATTAAAATAATTCCCATATAATACCATATGGCACATTAGTCGAGTATAACCCATAAAATGATAACCCGTTCACTTACGAATAATAATTTGTAGCGAAAATTTATTCGAGAAAATTGAGATCTACCATGGAAAATCGAATCTCTTTTCACAATTCTCTTTTGCGAATTTTTGGTCTATTAACAATTTGTCATTACATGTGATTAAGCCGCTTAATGGCTTTTAATCGTAAATGTAATCACTTAGTCATTGTTTATTTCCTTTGATTTCTATTGCAATTGAACCCTGGCGTTAAATAACGGTGCGAACAGCTTTTTGTGAGTCTGGATTATACAAAGCTGATCCTGGATTATAAAGGAGGCCGGATAATATTCGCAACAGCGTCACACCATTCCCGGCGCTTTTATCTCTCTGAAAACTGCTTTCTCGTGCACACTGTGAAAAATCCGATAGTCCTACGATAGACGAATGTAAAGCGTAAAGCCATAAAGCATTTATGTGCGTGTAGGATGGATTCTCTCGATGGACGAGAAATGCCGAACAGCGAATGGCGAACCCATTGTTGACGCAATTCTTCGGCCGGTTGTAAAACGCCGATTGTTGCTCGTACATTGCATGCGTACAATTCGACATCGCGATTGTTATGCATTTATTTGAGTTATTATTTTATTGGTAACCCCCTACATGATTATTGGCTATGTGATATTCTTTTTTTAATAGATACTATGGTTCTATTTTTGAAAACTATAATACAGCACGATGTAAAATGTCGGTGAAATTTGATATTGAAGGGACTATGCATGGCATTGGAAAATTGCGAAAATAACTTAGGCAGTTTGTGCGATATTATCTGCATGCATGACTAGCCTCAGGGGAAATTATATATTCTCTCGTAACATAACGCATGCATGTATATATAATATATCGATAATAGGTACGCCATAGAAAATTATTTCATACCATAGATTATTAAAATTTGTTATTACAATCTACAATTATAACATTATAGAAATTATTACACAAGCGTTCACAATGTACATTCTAAATTATCATATAATACAATAATTTAACAATTATTTTTAATATAATTGCGAATTTAACATTAAACTCAACAAATCATTTTGCATAAAATATTATCACGCTTTACTTATTTTAGAGAATCGCGAAACGAGAGTGTCCTGTCGAATTTCAAAAAGTTAGAGACCTATAACAACATTTTTCGGTTTTCGTTTAAAGAGTCAGAGAGCGCTGCAACAATATTTTCTGTTTTTCATTTTAAAAAAATGTGAGAATTGAAACCTGTCGCAGCAATTAAAAATGCTTAAACAAAACCCAAATGGCAAAATATAAAAGCAAACATCGTATCGTAAAATTTACCGTAAAATATCATGTCGAAAATAAAGTCAAACTTTTCAGATGTATTTTTTTATGTATATCTAGACTTTATGGCGATTCACGACAGAATCCGATCGCATAATGCATAAGGAACAACGCGTTGGATCTAATGGATTTTCTGCCGGCTTGGCCTAGCTGGATCGCGGATAATTCGAGTGGATCAAATCGGCTGCAATTTACCCGAGGCCTTAAGCCCATTTATACATAGACGTGTCCGGAGCACGGCACTCGGAACGTCGCGTTAGAGAACAGCCGAATGCTACAAATGGATCTGCATAGAGTGATCTATACGAGCGAATGTGACGTCTCTCTAGCACGCGCAGATTGCACCGTACATACGCCGCATTCGGATGTACCTAATGCGGCGTATTCTGAGTGGACATTTTGAACACTAGAACCTGCTTCTAAAACCACAAAAAGCTACAAGAGATCACTTTCCTCTTCCATTTCCGCAGAAGACTTTATTCGAAAATTAAAATTTATCATGATCAATATTTATACAGAGATATCTCTGAAGTCTGCTTGTATCTTCTGTATATTTTCAGAATAACTGAAAATACAAAAAAATGTTGAAATACAGGTTTGAAAAGCTAACCTTTTTATCAAAAAATTTTTCCATCAGACCCTCAGAAAAGAAATGAACAGAAATAACTAGAAAATTTTGAATGACAACAGGGATCGAGTGATATATCTCGTTTAAAAGATTTTATTAAAAGAAACATTGTGATATATTAGTCCTATCAAAATAGCAGGTGATAGATTTAAAAAATGGTTCTTATATCTGAATTTTTTTTTAGTTTAGTTATTTTTTCCATTCAGTTATGGATAATCGCGCGAGGTGAGATGAAGAATAAATGTTCATTAAGAATGTTCTACCAAACCTTACTTTATTTTCAAATTTAATTTCCTCTTACGGTACGTTTCTAAATTTAAAGAAATTTAATTTTTAGATATTCCTTATACTTGTGACAAACAGTTTAAGAATTTGTTAAATGAGACGTGAAGTGTGGCTAGTGCAGATATGTAACTAACTTCAGAGAAAAAGATGCTTCGATATATTTTTCTATATTTTTCCAAACGTTCCAAAAATACAAAAAATATGAAGTCTTCACAAATATTCTGTATGAATTAAACTAATACGAAAAATATATTAATTTTTATCTATAATTTCACTAACTATAATAATTTTTAATGCAACTCCTAATAATGTTTCATTGAATCTCATCTTTCTGTGAAGTCCTTTGATTTTTAATATTTTACGATACTAAAATCCTTTTATAAGATTATTCAGGATTATAGAATTCGCGTTATGAAGTGTGAACTAGCTAATTCAACAATATATTTTAGGACAGATCTCGGAGAACTCTCTCTTCGATAATTCGGTGTCTTTGTAAATTTGATACCGTAACTGAATTCATTGCAACGATGTCAGTCGTATAATTAGCACTTCAAATGCACTCTCCTTGCTTTGAATTTTCTCCAAAGTGCTCTAATATATATACAACTAGTATGAGAATTCGCTCAGCTTGCGTCCAAATCATTTTAATCGCGCGCAATTAATGTTAAATCTAATGTTAATTGAATTTACTCAATTTTCAATGTTTTAATGAACTTTTAAGTGCAATACATTTTTACACTCAATAGTCATAGTCAATAACACATTACGCGCCTGTATAACGAATGCGAATAGTTTGGGGAAATTTTTTAATGTAGGCTCAAATGAAGTTGTGATTCATCTGAAAGAGAATCATCATACAAACGTATATCCTGAATGCAGTTTCATGGTGCATTGTTTATTTGCAGGGGGTGTTACATTGTATATTTGGTCGCGCGTTGCTAAAAGCAGCCACGATAAATTTTGGTAGCGGATATATCTACGGTAAAATTTATAGCGAGATGTAAAAACCAGATATCCGATTTTTACGAAATTGGGCTACGCGATAGTAGACACGCGCGAACTACGGTGCACAGGAGATGCAAATAACGCGCAAGAGGACGAATCTAATTAGTGCACCGTAATATGGATGTTTATCTGCTTGTTTTAATTAATGATGCGCCCGCATATTATTTTCCGCGCAGTTACGTTTCGGTCGCGGTTTTAGCATTCTGAAATAACGTTCGCTTTTATGCAGATCCGTAATAACGTACAAGCGTATCTGGATTAGCTTTCCGAGTATTTCCCTTCATCGTGAATTCCATCTTCCTTTTATCGAAAAATATAATGCGAAATGTAATCCGTGAGATTGCATCAATCAGTTGTGCATCAATACACATATATACATAAAAGATAACAATGAAAATGTAACATTGGATATGAAAGAAGTATTATCATTTTTTTTTCTCACGGATGCAGAAAATGTTTGCTTCTTCGTGAAAAGACGCTGTTCATTTTTCCGCCCATGAATTGTAGATTATTTTATTATCGCCACGTTGTGCATCATTTAGATTGCGCGATTTTCAATGCTATAGATGTACATACAACGGCTTACGCGGCACTTCCTTAGGATAAGCGTGCATTCCTGATCGCGCACATCTATCAATATTGGAAATATTATGCATTGAATGCAGCCGCCGCTGTCCAGAAAGGAGGAACGAAGAGAATGCACAATGGATAGCGCGCGAATTCCTGAGAAAATCGATGAAGGTACCTTTCAAAGCGATCGTCCGCAAATTACTTGAAGCTCATTGTGACTCAAAATTGATGAGGTCGTGGACGCGCGCGAACGTGAATACACACATAGTAACCACACATACATATATAGACATATACATGACACATGTAGACACGAAGAAAGAACGAGCGGAATAACGAGAACGACGATTGGCCAACTTGTCGGAAAAAGTGCAACCGAGGAGGCTGACGAGCAGGAAGTTTGCGAGCATTAAGTTTTTGCATCGTCGGGGCTAAATACGAAGAAAGTTGTTCCTCTCGTTTCAGCTCGTACCGACGAACGCACGGTGTCTTATCATCAATGAAGGGTTGTACGGTCGCCATAACGATATGCCATTAATAGACGTGATATCTGATGGAAGGGAGTTTGTGTTAACTATGCTTGTGTAGTTGTGCTGCCGCGGAAATACCCGATAAAACCGACAGAGACGAGAAATAATTAGTGCCTGTCCGTTTCTTAAATGAGCTAGGGGAGGGTCTTTCTAAGCGCTTGGATGCTGTTAGTGGGGAAGGGTCGTTAGAAAGAGAGAGAGAGAGATAGAGAGCCTTAATACGAGTTTTAACAACACCTAACAAAATAATAAACGTAAGGAACGAAAAGCCGCTTGTACACCAACACAACATTTATACGTTTAATTGACTAACCTCTATAATGTAAGAATACAAGGTTTCGTTCCCGAGATGGATTACCACAGAAAATTAGCTCAAAATGTTATAAGCCAATATAGACCTGCTATTAGAAATTTACCACCAATAAGAAATTTATCCTAAAATTATATTTGACCGTAATTATACGTAATGAAACACCATACATTCTTACATCCTATATGTTATCTTGTGTCAAAACTTATTACAATACTTTATTAGTCATCCTCGAGATTCAATAGAAGTAAGAGATTAACGAAAAATTGCTGCATTATTATATATAAAACATGCAGCATTTTATTTTTAATTTTTTTCAAGAAAGTTCTAATCGATTATTTTTTAATTTTTTATTTGCGCAATTTTGACAATCTCGGATTGTTCTATTATACACCCATAAACTCAGACGATTCTCATCTCTGATTATCATCAACAATTATTATTGTAATTTTATATCACTCATTCTTAAGATTTGTTTTATTTTATCATTTGACTTGATGATAGTTGTTTTTATTATAATTTTATCACAGTTGTCTAGCTTCTGATATGTCTTTTATCATCTCCG
>Ga0157364_1007064_pt1 | contig 11599 bp, 4 predicted proteins | sample AttsexASBM2_FD_111476 | JGI IMG/M metagenome (GOLD analysis project Ga0157364, IMG submission 111476) | Fungus gardens microbial communities from leaf cutter ant in Ribeirão Preto, State of São Paulo, Brazil - Atta sexdens ASBM2 | ecosystem: Host-associated > Fungi > Mycelium > Unclassified ...
ATAAGAAAAGAATAATAGCAGCTAGATGGTTAGGAACTCTAAGGAAAACAACTAGAACACTACTGTCAGGACAACTGGACAAAGAATATGGTCATTCTATGGAGATTAAAACTCCAGAGAAATCCTGAGTATCATTGTCTAACAATATTGCATATACAATCTATCTCTGGAGAAATTCTAAGAGAATAGAATAAAGTTTCCCAAAGACAACAGCTACTTTGAGTATCTAAGAGTTCATACCAATCAAGTAGGACATCAGATGGAACATTTGGTAATCTAACTATGGAATAATAAAGCTATATGGCTAAAAGCCTCTGTAAAATATTGCTAGATAGAGGGGGCTTATTGATCAGTGGCTGAAAAAGACAAATCAGTGATTATAAGAAGATGAATAGAAGTCCAGAAAGTCTGATAGTATTGTAACAAACCACTAATACAGAACTTGGAAGATAAAGTGACTGTGAGGTTGACTTGGGCTTTGTCAAGTACTATTAACATAAGAAAAGCTTAGGAATAGAGATCAACAGAGTGCTTACATAGTTTGGCATAGTTTGATAAGGTCAAGGAAAAGACTATGAAGACCAGTAGGATAAAGGAGTGACTTATAAGTAGATTACCATAAGATTTAGTAGTATGAGAGGTAGATTCTCTTATAACATTTAAACATAAAAGAATATTCTTAGAGTAAAGAGTATTAACAGAAGTTGCTAAATGAAGTCTAGTAGCCACTTTAGTATTAGTCACATTATTATAGACTAGTTGATATAAAGACTACTCAATATTAACTAAGTAGTCCCAGAATTTGATCTATCTTCTTTCATATTCTTGTCAGAATTGTGAATGATGGACTTAGTTTTACTTTATTTTCCTTCTCTTTTATTTTATTTTTCTGATTTTTTCCTTTATTTTGTTTTGAGTTTCCATTTACATTTTTTCTATTTGAACTTAGGTAAAGAAGACAAAATGTGATGTCACATGTCACTGTCACATTAATCACACACTCACATGACATGATGGAACAACATAGAAGATTCTAGAGATGATGATGTCATATGACATGGTTAACACATGGTTATTAGGATAGAGTTAAAGGAGTATAGTATGGACCATCAGTAGTTTGTATATAAGGTAGATATCTTGTACTTAGGAACTCTATCGAGTTCTCTTGTGTTACTTAATACAAGAGTGTGACTTTTGCTTTACACATAAGTCCAAGATCATAACAATTCTACTACTAATACATATCATATGCTAAGTTTACTCATTCTAAAGACCATTCTCTATGGCAGTGATGTTTTCTTTGATCCACAACAAAAGCCTGTCTTTTATAATAGCCATATTTTCTACAACATGTCCTTGTGGCAGTAATGCAATCAACTCTGAAATCCTCAAGTACTCAGTCTTCTATAATGAAGATACTCTTGTTAAACTTGGCCTTTCATGGTAGAATTCTTCTATTGACCTCTTTTAGTATCTTATCACTGAAATTTCTGCTTGTGGCTGTATACTAAAACCTCTGAGCATCTCCTATTCTTCTTCTTTGTATGTAAGACTAGTAGTTATACTGTAATTTACTAGTCTGATAATCAAATATTCAAGTGAATTCAATTTTCAGTATTTTATGGTAACATACAACCATCAGTACTTGACTTCTTCAGACTTTGTTCTAACTCCTAAAGTTGTGACCATGGAGTAGATAGGTAGCATAGTACATAAGCTGAAGCCAAGATCATTTTAGAAAGTCCATATTACTACACTCTTTGTATAGGATTTCTATACTCAGTATATCTCTGAACCAATCCTACAGATTTCTGCCTTCTAGTGTGAACTGTGTCTGATAACACATTATAATGTGACTAATTATTTCTGTTCTCAATACTTTTTATTTCTTCTACTACTCTAACTACTTTCTTGTCTTTTTCTCTAGATTTTTTTTATTTTTTCATTGCCATTTTCTATCCTCATCTTCTAATTCAGTCTCCTACTTAGTTTATCTGCCTTTTTTATTTTTGTCCCTAGTATATGTTTTAAAGTGAAATTCTTGGACATGGCGGGTTTGAGCATGGACATATGGAATACTGGATGAACAGAGTGCATGGACCCTAGAAGACGCAGAGTGAACGATAGAGTATTAGGCTGGGCAATGATCTTGTAGGGTCCAAGATATTTTTCAGAGAGTTTCTTTGAAGGCTGAGTGGTTCAGAAGAACTTGGCCTTGACAAAAACTTTGTCGCCTACTTTGAATTCAGAAGCAGAGGAACATCGCGCATTAGTGGATTTCTGATAACGCTGTTGGGCCATGGAGATTTCAGCTTTGAGGGTACTCTGTAACTCATTGAGGTCTACAGCGAAGTCGTGGGCTCAAGAGGAAGCAATATCACATTCGGAGTGAACAGTGATGTTCAGATGATATCCCTTATTAGCAAAAAAATGGGGAAATACCAGTAGTAGTACTTGGAGCATTATTGTAGGCAAACTCTGCAAGAGGTAGGAGTTCAGACCAGTTGTCTTGCTGGTAGTTACAATATACACGGAGGTATTGCTCGAGAGTCTGATTTGTGTGTTCAGTTTGTCCATTACCTTTGGGGTGGTAGCCTGAAGTGAAATGAAGCCACATGTCAAGAGCAGTGCCTAAAGATTGGAAGAAGTTTGACACAAACTCCAAGCCTCTGTCAGAGATGACATGGGAAGGAATGCCATGTTTGGAGAACACATAAAGGACAAACAGACATGATGGTGTCATGGACAGGGATAAAAATTGCCTGCTTGGTGAGCTGGTCAACTATGACCAAGATAGTGTCAAATCTGGAAGATGACAGAAGTTTCTCAATGAAGTCCATAGAAATAGAATTCCATAGTCATTCAGGGATGGAAAGTTGTTTGAGAGATCCATAGGGCTTGTGACATTGTGGTTTGAATCGCATACAAGTGACACAGGACTTGCAGAATTGTTGTACATCAGCACAGAGACTAGGCCAGGAGTATCCATGATGGACTAATTCCAGTGTTTTGTTTTGACCAAAATGTCTGGCAAGGATGTGATCATGATTATACTGGAGAATGCGTGTGTGGAGGTTACCAGCAGATGATACATAAATTCTGTTGTTGAGGAGAAGTAGACTGTTTGGGTCTGTAGACCAATGGCCATCTACTGTGATGTGTTTTGTAGCAATTGGGTCACTAGGGAGAGCCGGGAGAATGTCTTGATGTAGGGTGTCCAGATCCATGACTGTAGCTATATAGAGAGAAGGAAAGAGAAGGACAGTAGCTTGTACAGAGGCTGCAAGTTGTTCTTGAGTGAAGATGGGCTTGAAGTTGTGAGGGTTGACTGTGGCATAGCCAGTATTCCCCCCTTTTGGATAGATGTCCCATTGTCTAGTGAGAGCATCCGGTTTGGTGCCGAGATGACCAGGGCAGAACCTGATGACAAGGTTGAACTGGAAAAGATACTCCGACCACCACGCTTGCCTCTGGGTCAATACCTTGGTAGTAGAAAAATACTCAAGGTTCTTATGATCCATAACAATGTCAATGGGATAGGCTGGACCTTCCAAATAGTGTCACCAAATCTTGAAGGCTTCAAAGATGGCAAGCAATTTCTTGTCATGTGTGTTATAATTCAACTCCACTATGGTAAAAGTGCAGGAGTGAAAAGCAACTAGATGATCTTCATTATCTTCATTAACAATCGAGAGGATTGCAGCGAGAGCGTAGTCCAAAGTATTGGTTTCCATGATGAGTTGAGCATTGAGAATCCAATGAGTGAGGATAGGTACAGAGGTAAATGTCTTCTTGAGAGAGTTAAAAGCATCATGACAGAAAGAGTCAAACTTCCAAGAAATGTCCTTCTGGTGAGGTATGTCAATGGAATGACAATGTCTGAGTAGTTGAAGATGAACCAGCAGTAAAAGTTTGCGAAACCTAAGAAAGATTGAATATTCTTGACTTTCTTGGGTTCTGGTCAGTCTTGAATAATCTTTACTTTGTTGTTGGACATGGTAAGGCCAGAAGGGAAAAGAATGTATCCCAGATACTCTACCGACTTGGAGTAGAATTTGCATTTCTCTGCTTTGGCATAAAGACCAGCCTTGTAGAGATGCTTGAGTACTTTTACATGCTGGTGATACTCGGGCATGTTATTTGAGTAGATGAGTATATCATCCAGATAGATCACGACATAGACATCCAAAAGGTTGGAGAAAATGTCATTCATGAATTACTGGAAGGCCACGGGAGCATTAGTAAGACTGAAGGGCATTACAGACCATTCAAATGATCCATAACATGTCCTAAAGACAGTCTTCCATTCATCACCATTGGCAATGTGAACCAAATGGTAAGCATAGTGAAGATCTATCTTTGAGTAGACCTAAGTTTTGTGAGGTAAGTCCAGTAGATTGGAGATGAGTGGGAGTGAATAGCAATCCTTCTTGGAGATACAGTTAAGACCATGGAAGTTGACACACAAAGGCACAGTGAACCATCTTTCTTTTTAATGAATAAGACCAGTGTACCATGCAGAGATGAGGTTGGTCAGATGAAACCTGTGTTAAGATTTTCCTCAATGAATTTCTTTAGAGCCTCTTGTTCAGATGCTGAAAGAGAGTATATAGGGCCAACTGGAGGTTGGGCATTTTCTTCCAGATTGATTTTGAGGTCATAAGGACAATGAGAAGCAAGAACTTCAGCTTTAGTTTTGCTGAAAACATTGGTGAATTCATGATACTCGGAAGGAACATTGGAGAGATCAGGAGCTTCTGTAAGTTTTGCAGAGTTAGCCTGAATGTCTGAAGAATGAAGACAGAGTTTAAAATCGTGGGAGCCTGGAAGTTTTGATGCATGCAAGAAAGCTGTAGTATCAATGATAGCAATATTAGGTCGCTCAGAGTTAGACACGAAGGTCTCAGATACAAGTATGGAAACCACAGAGTCCGGTGATTGCAGAGGGGTGTCCAGAAAGGATGGAGATGCCAATGGTATGTTGGCCATGGCACGAGAAGGAGCGAGATTTTCCTGCAAAGATGGACAGAAGTTTATTGACCCATTTACCCAGTCAATCAGTGGATTGTGTCGGACGAGCCAGTTGTATCCAAGGACCAAAGAGCAGGAAGAATCAAGTGGAATGATATAGAAGTCCAGATTCATATAATTACCAGTGGAAGAAATTATGGGCAAGTTGGCAATTTTGGAGATAAACTCCTATTACCCCGAGTGGAGGTTTCAGTATTGAGACATTGACAGGGGTAATTCTGTCATGGAAGACCAAGTTGAATAGGAGTATCTCTACTGTGGAAGACAGAATACCTAGATGGTTGCAGCACTGCCATAAGACATGTTGTAAGAAAAGTGGTGGACTTGTATGATTTTGGAGATGATATCACCACAGTTATGTAATTTCTGGACAGCTAGACTTGTATATAACATCATAGTATATAAGGAAAGCATAAAAAAGTCTTGTCTATTACATGAGGTACAAACTGAGACAACATACAGCATAGCCAATCATTGAGTCATATTGAAGTAACCCCAATATCTGTAGTTCATGAGCCAGTTATATTGAAGACATGAGGGATTGATTGTAATATCTTCTAGAGTTTTTTTTTTTTAAGTTAACAATTTATTACATGGGGTATGATGGTAGTCCATGCCTACAGAAGAAATTATGTATGGAGTATCAATATCCTAGCCTTTTTATGCAGTTACCCAATACAAAGGACTACTAAGGAATTGAATCCATAACCTCAAGTAGGTTTGAGGTAGGCATAATATACATGGACGGGGGGCTCTTCCACTATGCCATCTCTCCCTCATATCTTCTAGAGTTGTAAATGCTATTTTCTACTGTACATTATTATAATCCCACTATAAGTCTAATAGTAAATACTTCTTTCATGCTTATATTTTCTACAATGTCTGAAATCAAAGATAAAGGATAATTATTTTTAATAGTCTATTTATTTAAATATCTGTAGTCTTATACCATATACTTCTTACCATTCTTCTTTCTTACAAAAAACACTGGTGTCATTTGAAGTAATTTTAAGAATCTGATATATTCCTTCCTTAATTGTTTATCTATAATATTAGAATTGAAGATGATGAACTTGAATTATTTTTATTTTTATTTTTATTTTTATTTTCTTTCAATTTATTTTCTATTTTGGAATCTAAGAAATAGGGGTTAGTGTAATGTTACATATCACAATCATACAGTCACATAATCATATATCACAAGAGAAAATGGTAGAAGATTCTAGAAGAAATAACATTATATAGCATGTTATACACATGTTGACCTTAAGACAAACATATAGTCATTTAGAGTAGGCTAATTGTAGTATAGCATGGACCATCAGTCTAGAGTATATAAGATAAACAATTTTGTACAGAGTTCTTTATTGAGTTCTCTTATGTTAATACTAATACAATGTTCTTCCTCTTGACTCACTCTAAAGTCTTGAGTTTGTAACATATAAACTTGCACACCTCTCCTCTCTTCTTCCTGGACAAGAGATAGATTTTTTATTTTCATAGTAAAAACTCTTCCTTCAACTCAATCATATAATCTTACATATTTTTAATCAGCATTCTCTTATTTGCTTTCTTTCCAAAGATAGAGATTGTTGTAGCAACCACTAATCACAAAGACTAATAGTAACACAACAAGTAAATCTCTTAGTAGGATATCAAGTGAGAATTACAAGAGAACTTAATAAGGAGTTTCTGATGTATTGCTATTCTATTTATACAAAGTCTTTATGGTCTATGCTAACAATAAATAGCCCTACCCTAATGTTCATGTATAGTCTGTACTTTCACTATACATTAACCTCATATCTTCTATAAAGACATTATGTATGCACTGACATTATTCTTCTAGTCCTTTCTCTTAGAGTCTAGACTTATGACCTCACATCATGTGACATGTTATGTGACTGCAGTCACATGCCTCTTCATTGTCAAAATAAAATCAAAAGAAAAATCAAAAGAAAAGAAATATTAAATTAAGAAAAATATATAAAAGAAAAGAAAAATGTTAGTGTCCAAGTGCACTATAACATAGATCTACTTGTGGAATCTTTGAAGTACCAATTTTTGACCTCTTATTCAGATTTTGCTGTTTCCTTTTTTTTGTCCCAAATCTTCTATTCTTTTACTACTTTCTTTACTTTCATTATTCTCTTTTTTTTAGTTTTTTTTTTTCTATTCCTTCTTCTCTTGCTTCTTTCCTTCTTCTTGCTTCTTCTATTCTTCTATTCTCTAGTCAATCTTAGAATTGTGGTGAGCAAACCATAGTACTTCCAAAATTACATTCTACTTTTGCCCTTCAATTACATCAATCTCTGTTCCCTCTCTATATTCTTTTTAGAATATATTTACCTTCATACTATTTCCTATTGGCTTCTACTTGTTGAACATTTCATCCAGATTTCTCATATATATAGGTCTTTTAATTTTTGCCAGCTTAAATCCTTGATTTTTTACAAACTTGGAACTCATAACCAATCTTGTAACATTACTATCTCCACCATTATCTCTTCCTATATATTAAATCTTTTCAATCCAATCTTCACTATTACTTCTCTTAAGAATTTCTCTGAGTTTAAAATACTAGCTTACATAACATAACTAACTAGTATATTGAACCTATTATATTGGAAACTTAGTTGAGGTTTTGATTTTCTTCTACTTTTAAATTATTCATAGTTATATTATTCAAATTTTTCTTGTACTTAATTTTCCTCCTTACTATTGTTATATTTCATGTTCCAACCTCATCTATCCCAACTCATAGATAACTACTTACCTCTTATCCACACTTCCCAACCTCTTTCAGTGTGGATTAAACTTGTTCATTCCATCTCAGATATCCTTACTGGCTCAAGATAACTCTATGGAACTCCATCCCTTGATATCTGAGAATTACTAGTAATCAAGGTAACTCACTTAGCAGTTACATTCTAGATACATATCCTAGGTAAACTAACTAGTATATAATCAGATAGTTTACATTATAGTAATCATTCTGAAAATTAACTAAAATTAGCACCTCTTTTCCAGTATTAGTAATGATATGCCTTGCCACCTTCTGGTAGTTTCTTTATCTCTCAAGTTCCCAAGTCTCTGATCTGAAATATATAACTTGTATAACTTGTTAAGATACAACACATAAGCTAAAGCTGAAGGTCATTCTGATCTATCTTTCATATTCTTGGATAATGTATAATTACTTAGTTTGGACTTCTAAGATATTCTTCTAGATCTTAGATAATGAGATATGAACCACATCTAACAATTATCTAATAATTTTCTGATTATGACAATAGTATACCAAATATCCAAAACTATTATTATAACAGTTTTTCTCATAATTTATCTCTATCATACAAGGATTCCACTATAATACAAACTCTACCTATTGTTGTCCTTGTGCCAGATTTTTAATTACAACTGCATTCTGTTATGACCTAAGTTCTTAGATTAAAACAAAAAATACACTCTTATATTGAGTAATATAAGAGAACTTAATAGAGTTCCAAGTACAAGCTAGTCTATCTTATATACTATAGACGATGGTCTGTATACATACTGCAACTAACCTACCCTCATGTTTATATACTTTCTATAAGGCTAACATGTTATTGCTATGCTATATGATATTATCTATTTTAGAATTTTCTATGACTTTTTCTATGTCATGTGATTATATGAACTGTGACAGATATCATGTATGATGTTACATTATATCCTTTGCCTAAGTTTAAAATAAAGAAAAATACAAATAAAAAATAAAAATAAATAAAACCAAGTCTATTGTTTACAACTCTGATATATTTATTCTTTTCACTCCTTTTATTAGACTAAGAGTCTACTGGTGCCTGCTATTTTTTCTACCTCCTTAGCTAAATCTAGGATAAAGCTAAGTGTTGTTATAATTCAAGACTTAAAGTTTAGTTAAGAAAAGAATCTTGTATATGGTTTATATAAGAAAAATCAATAGAGTTTTTAGTACAAAGTATCTACAAGATCAACATATAATAAACATGTTATATAATATCATTATATTTTTTGTGTAATATATAATCATGTGACCATGACATGTGTGATAATTATGTATAATATTACACTATTCTTTAATCTTAAGTCTAAAATATAAAGTCTAAAATAAATAAGAAATAAAAATAAAATAAACCAAGTCCATCATTTTTAGTTCTGACAGGTATGACCTGAATTCCCCTTGGTTGTTCACTATCCCAGTCTATCTCTGTTCTTGATTCTTATTTTTTTTCTTGTCTCTCAACCTCTCTTTCTTTCTCTCACTTTTTCTCTAGTGTCAATCTAAATTAATAGGATGATTGAGAGGAAACTTATGAAGGTAAAAGAAGCATTGATCAGTGATATGTTCATATCACTAATTCTTTTAAACTCTTGAACCAACACTTGTCTTTCATATTCACTTCTTATCATATGCCAAGTCCACCCATCTAGAAGAATACATCTCTGCAGTGATACTGCCTTCTCAATATCTACTATATAAAGCCTGTCTTATACAATGGCCACCTTTCTTGCAACATGCCCTGATAGTAGTGGTGCAATTATTTGGGTATTGCATCTTCTATAATGGAAATACCTCCATCTAGCTCAGTTTCCTATGGCAGAGTCATACTCCTGTCAGTATTTTACCACTGAAACCTCTGCTTGGGGTAATAGGGGCTATACTACTGGAACCCCAAGCATCTCCTATATTATCTCTTTATATATAAGATTAGTAGTTATACTATAATTCACTAGTCTGATAATCAATGAAGATAATTCTTATTAAACTTGATCTCTGGTATTCAATAGCAATACACCAATCAGTACTCACTCCCATCTGAAGTTGCAACCACATGGTAGATAGATAGTGCAACACATAAGCTGAAGCCAAGGTTGTTCAACAAGTCTGCATATTACAAAATAAACTACTTACTTATTTGTGATATCTGAACCTTAGGTACACTCTCAGAGGTTTAGAAGTGATTCAGAAGTTCAATAATGATGACAATGATGATTAAGATCAATATAGATGATAAAGGATAAAGATTGATGTTAATTGATGATGTTAAGTCTAAGATTTAACCCTTAGACACAAAAACTCAGATACAAAGATATATACAAAAGAGTGAAAGAGTGATAGTCTATATACAAGCTGTTTCCATCACATGATCAAAACTCATACCTGATGGGAGCTGTCAGGCTAATTTTAGAAGATAACTAATTATGTTACTATATTGATATGCTTGTATCTCTATCAATACTCATTGCTATGTGATATATCATATATCATTGGAAACAGTTTGATAAGTAGTTTCCAACACAAGTTCAATCGTGTGAATCTGTCTAGCCATTTATGAGATATTAGCAAACAAAGCTTTTACAGTTACTGATGGCCTGATATCTCAGTTGTTTGTTGTTGCTTGTGGATCCCACATATGTACAGATAGCCCTCATTTGGGGCTTTCCAGTGTAACTTAGTTTGTAAAAATCAGTCCACTGACTGTAGAGATACAAGCTAAATGAAGTTTGTGACACTGTATATCTCTAAGCCAATCTTGCAGACTTTCACCCCTGAGGTGAACCATGCCTGATACTTCTTTTTGTTACTCTTCTAAAGATCTGTACAAATTTCTGTATTGTTCTCAATTCCTAATCTATATTTTGAGCTCAACTACTTTGGCTGACTTATCATCATCTTTTTCAAACTTTCTCTTCAACTTCACCAAAAAGTCTCTTGCTGATATGAACTCTAATTCTTCTGCTTCTAAATTTTCTAAAATATTCTCTTTCCAAATGTCTACTAATCTTTCTTATACGTATGTTAGTATCTACTGAACTTGTTCTTCTACCTTTATCTCTCTTATTCTCATTCTAATATATAATTTACATGTTGTCACAAACTCACTACCTACTCTACTTTTCTATTAAACAAAGATAGTTTTGCCACTTCCACTTGATATCTGATTTTGGGCCTCTAAGCTACTTTTTCTTTCTCTCCTACTTCTTTTACTCTTACTACCATTGTTACTAACTGCACTTGTATTTCTACTATCTACTTTGCTTGTCACCTTATTAGAAACTGTAACTTTTCTACTTGATTGTATTGACTCATATTGTATCAGAGAGGAAAATTGATCGATGAGAATGTTAAAGATAGTAGTAGTAGTATGAAAGAAAATAATATCTATAAGAATAGTAGCTTTTTTCTTATCTTGTCTTATAATTTCTCTACCAATTACTGCCTTAAAGAAGATATAAACAATTTTGACCTGAAAAGGTCTTTCTACTCTAAACAATTTTTTAAGAGCAACTACTATTCTCCTATATAAATAGATTACAAGTAGACCTGTAACACAGAACTAATATTTGAAAAATGTATATAATACATTCATATAAGATTAGTATATCTCTAACATATCAGTAAGCTTTGGCACACTATATATAGCTAAGCTTCTTCTGTCTAGCTAGTATATTGTTATATACTAAGTTCAATCCTAATAAAAGCCTATTTTTTATGATGGTGTTATCCCATTCTAATATTTAATAATAGCCCATCTTTTAC
>Ga0157364_1007065_pt1 | contig 11598 bp, 4 predicted proteins | sample AttsexASBM2_FD_111476 | JGI IMG/M metagenome (GOLD analysis project Ga0157364, IMG submission 111476) | Fungus gardens microbial communities from leaf cutter ant in Ribeirão Preto, State of São Paulo, Brazil - Atta sexdens ASBM2 | ecosystem: Host-associated > Fungi > Mycelium > Unclassified ...
CAAATAATATATTATTTAATTGAAAGATATTACTTCAAATAATAATGTTATTTCTGTCAAGCAATAGAGGTTTCTCAAATGAAACAACAAAATTTTTATTCAAACAAATTACATTTCGTACAAGCATGTGTTGTTTCAATGAAACAAATTTTAGCTAAATAAATAGGAATACTAAATAAAGGAAAAAAAAAAGCGTGATATAACATCATAAAGGGCATCACGCGGGTACGATTCTTTTGTAGTCGGCGCGAAAGGAAATTAATATGGTTAGCGAATGCGGAATTAATAACTGAACGTTCTCATAGGCGAATGGCAAATAGACGATCAATGGCAAAAGTCCGTAGATGGAAGGACCGAGGAGCGATGATATCGCTGACGAGAGTCGCCGTATTGGCTGCCACCCAACGCAGGCAGGCGGTCGGTCGACGAACGATAAGCTTGTCGACCATCGCAACCCCTCCCGTCTCTCTTCTTCCCTTTTCCTCCTTCCGTCTGTTATACAATCGTGAACGTACATACGCTTGAAGGATGGCCCCTTCGAACGATCCCGGGTAGCCAGTGGATTCATTCGAGAATCGAGATACAAAGGAGATAAGGAGACACAGCGCCGTAACGCTCGCACGTGGCTCGCACATCGAATCGATGCAACTTGCGATCGACCGACTGCTGGGAGTACCAGGTCGAACCTCTCCCCGCGTCCTTGACACAAATATTTTGACATGCCCGAGAGATAATAATATAGGATGTCTCTTTGATGAGATAAATCAATAGGGGAATTATCGCTTAGCGCGTCATGTAATCCCAAGCAGAACACATGACATCCAAATGGGTTCTAAAATGATTATTAAAAGTCACTTTTCTATCAGTCACGATTCATTTTAATAGGGTTGGATAGTAACTAGTTAAAATATTAAAAGTTAAAAAAAAAAGTTAAAAAGTTAATAACTTTTAACTTAATTTAGCTAATTTTAAATGCATTAAATTTTAACTTAACTAAGTTACTTTTAAACGTTAACTTTTTAACTTTTTTTTTAAGTTAAAAAATGTTTTATTTCTTTTAAATATCTTAGAAAAATAATAAGATATAATAAGACTAAGGATAAAGAGCTATATTCGTAATCTGTTCATATTTTAAGACTACCTTAAGTAATTTCTTAAGATACTAACACTGCAACTTTCTGATTGGTTTATGCCTTATACCATAAGTCTTAGTCCGGATTTACAATAGGTGTTTTAAGCCTTAAGTCATAAGAAATTGACCAATTATAGTTAAATATTCTTCTCGTATTCGATTGTAATTGATCAATTTCTTGTGATTTAAGACTTATTAAAAAGTAATCATTGATTTTGTATCTTCTCTAAGTGCTGGCTTTTTTTAAAGTTATATAATTTATGGACTTATATCATATATGAATAAAAAAATTAAAAATTTAATTTATTTAATAATCTATATTGTAATTATTTAGTTTCATTTTAAGAAAAATTAGGACATTATAATCTAAAAAATAATTTTTTTCAAAATTAACTTTTTTTTTAACTTAAATTTATTCAATATTGACTTAACTTACGTCAAGTTAATTTTTTATTCCTTCAACTTTTAACTTAACTTTATTAATTTTGTAAAGCCATTAACTTTAACTTTATTCAGTTAAAAAAATTATTAACTTACCCAACCCTGCGTTTTAATGTCATTTTGACATTGATACATCTAATTTTTCGCTTGACATCGTATATCTTCTAGTTTAAATAAAAAAGCGGTTCCTTTTATTTTTCGTTTCGCCTTTGCCGCTAATTTATTTCCAACTGTTCTAACATGGAGCGGCGGAGAACAAATTATAGAATATTTAAATAACTATTACAAATTATTATTTATTAAAGTCGGTATAGAAATAGCTTAAAGTTAATTGCATTTAATGTATTTATTACAGACAATTGTACATTGCAAAAATTGATTTTTATTAATTGCGTTTTCTTTTTGTGATATTTTAAAAGTATCACACTTATCATTGATCACTGTTTAGCTATTAGATTTTGTTTTTTCATTTTCCAGGTATAAAATTTAAAAAATGAGTCATAAAACATCTAAAACATTTGTACCGCGCTTAAAATGAAAGAAAATCACTATTCTTTTCAATTACTTTTCTCTCATTTTGCGATTTTCTCTGCTTTTATCTCTGTGAACTCTTTCATTTTAAACATAACAAACAGCTCATTATTTTCATTGTGGCAGCTTAAAGTTTTCACGATTATTATACTTTTGCTGCACTAATACGTAACTGTTGTCAATAGTAAACCCACATTGGAAGATATAGATAAAAGAAGGAAATTTTTGTTAAGATCTAATCATCTATAGGTAGTCCAAATCAAATAATTTTTTCGACAAGCGTTGAAAATTATAAAATAATTTTTTATGGCATTTTATATCTCGCTACACTTCGTTAATGCGAATTTAATCTTTTAATAACTATAAGAATGAGACATTCATTCAGACTATCATGAAATTTTACACAAAATATAATTAAAAGACTAGTAAAAATTAAAAAATTAATTAAAAAATCAGTTGCCAATTAATAGTGAAAATTCTGTCACTCGAGAATAAATGTATCATATCTAACGTTTCACTTTTCATGATAAATTTTTATTTCTAATCATAGAGTGAATTATAAATGAAATTTAGACAAGAATAAATCAAATTAAAAGAAAAAAAAACAATTCTATTTCAAAGCAAATCTGAGCACTTGATAATATTTGTACAAAAATTTATTCCGACAAATCAAATCGGCAATTTGTAAGACTAAAATGTCTTTGTAAATTTGCATATAAATTGCATTATTATCATCAAAATTTGCTTTGATCGTACAGTGAATGTGTTATTCATTCGGAATAAAATATCAGTTACTACTTCGGATGAAAGATTACAAGGGTCTTAATTTAAAAAAATATTTAAACTCAATGTGCGTATAGATTCTGGTTAGCATTTAATTCAGAAAAAAGCATTGTTTTTTTTAGTTCTATATAATATTAACTCAATAAAACACAATGTCGGCGATTAGTATGATAACGCGACGATTAATATGGCTCATTTATCGATCTTCTTTTTCTCGCTTGGTGAATGTAATGTTTTCAACTATTACAGTGACATGGGTTGTACAGGTTCATTCTTTAATTTCGAGTAAACAAAAGATCAGACTCGATGTTGCTAAAAAATGATTACCGATCTTGTTATTAAAATATCTTATCAGTCAAACACAAAATTTCGCGCATGTCTACATCCTTTATAGAAGAATTGAGTATATAAAAAAATAATAAAACTTTCAAAATTATTATTAAAATAATGAATGAAAATAATATTATATAATAAATATGCTATATTATGTAAACACCTTACATATGTATAATTGTTACAAGTTACAATATTTGTTTGATAACAAATTTTTATAAGGCATATTTTTCTGAAACATCTTCGAAGGAATATTCTTTGTTCGAAAATATTTCAAGAGAACTGAAAATGTCTGAAAAAAAAAATGTCTTTTTTCTTATACCCTTCGGCAAGGACACACCGGATCTACTCATAAGAACTATACTGTAAGAAAAACGATCGGATATAATTAAAAAGTAGAAAGAGGCCAAGAAACGACCTCTCGAAATTCTCTCAAAAGCGAATGGAGTCAACGTGACACGTTCAGAATGATAATTTATTTGACTCACCGAGGATTTACGAGATCCGATATTGGATAATGAATCAGGTCTCCCTTGATGGAATTAACTCACCTCTATAGCCCGGCCCTTCTTCGTACAACGTACCCCTAGTATGACCTTTATTAGACCAAAGGAGGAAGAAAAGAAGGAAACTGTACGCGCGAAGCATGTCGGCTTGTTTTACGGGCAATGTGTTACATCTTTATGGGAGCCCGTAGTTGCGGCTTTATTCCACGACTTCCAGTCTTCATTCACGAATAATTTCCCAATATACGATAATCTTGATTATACGAGCTAATTCTTTCGTTAATCGTGAAAACTTTTGATGAAAACTTTTCTCTATTTTAAAGACCTTTGTGTATCGACTTTTCCAATACGCTACGCGCGTCGTATTTAAACTTTTTTAACAATTTGATATAGCAGAGCTTTTTCCATTTTTCGCGATAATGTTTATGTTTCTGAACAGCATATATTGAATATTTATATAAAGATGCTTGTGCTCTCAAGGAACAATCATAATCATATAATATAAGTTACAAGCACGTCGCTGTAAAGAAATATTATGTTTGCCGTCGTAAATTTTCATGTTATTTTAAAGTTGAAACTACTGACGGAATGGTCCGGTATATTTTACATGTCTGCAAAATGACCAAAACGGAACTAAATTTAAAACATTCTTTCATATCCAGAAATCGAAAAAATACTAAAATGGGACACTCGGCATTTCAAGTAGCTAAAATTCGAACTATCTTGATAGAAACTTAGAGCAGAAAATCATAAGTGATGAAGATCAAAAGGTACATTTATACTATGTTATAAATTACTACATAAACGCATAAATCTATTATGTCTATTCTGTCCATTTTTCGGTGAAAATTTATAGTCTTTGAACGGTACGTTTTGACGAAGCCTCACAATTTAGGAACAATCAACTCAGGCAAACGTGTTTTTTCAGCATCTAGAAAGTTGTGAATGGGATGTCAATATATATATGTATATTCTAGCGATTATTAATTTATACAGGTATATTAACTTATACCAGCATCTCAGAAAGTCACAACTATAATTAACGATGATAATTCAAAGTCGTCACCATTGTATTCGTGAAGGATTTTTTAGGATCTGCGTATTCTAGAAAGATATGTCGTTATGCTATTTAAAAACCTACAAATATAATTTTTCATATTTCGCGTTTCAGCTTGGTTTCCCCGTTCGCGAGGAAAATGATTAGAAGATCTCACTACTTGACGATGTTGTATCCTTGTTCTCGCAATAATAACGTGGGGATAAAACCTGCAGGATCGTTTGAGCGGAATCAATTTTCACGCGATCGAAGCTTTCGAACTTTTAATCGGCCGTTTGATCTCCAACCGGCAATATTTCCCTCATAAACGGCAAGCATGGCGAATTCGGGTAGGGCCTGCAATAAAGCAAAGGCCAATAAATAACGCGGTGGCGGCTGTAACGGGGTAGCAGAACAGGGGCAGGAGAACCATAGCCAATCGCCTGCGCCGTCGATCGATATGTACCCCTCATAGATCGCGTATCGAGAACGACCGATACATACGTCGATCGGCATTGTTGATCCAGTCGGATGATTATCGCGCCGGACAACTGTGGGAAATTAATACAAGAATTGTCGACGCCCGATGGGGAACCGATTCATTCGTAATCGTTCTGAATTTAGAACCTCAAAGTAGGCCTGTCAAGCAGGTAAAACTGTTCTTCAAGTTTTCCGGACTTAACCCGACTTGGGGATTGAAAATAAAATTTACAGCAGGACACGTATATATTATTCAGAATTATTCGGAACAGATCCCGATCGGAATTATTTCGGTTATTGATTGATTCTGCGTGATTCTGCGAGACAATCGATCGTTGATTCGTGAGAAGACTTAATAATGAGGTATACTCAGACGCAACGTTTCGTAAGGTATATTAACGAAGTGACAAGCACCAAACACATAAAAGTGACTCTCTGTAGAGATACATAATGCGCCACGGGATGTCTTTTAGGGACATCTTCAACGAACGAAAGAAACTTTTTGACTAATCAATTACGTATACCCATAGATTCGCTATGGTTTAGTTTGCATGTTTCTCACATACGCAACATCTTTTCTTTTCTTAATAAAAAAGAAGACTTTCTTGGAATTTCATCTCGTTCGCGGCATATTTCAATTTTTAGAGAGCTTGATTATTTTCTGAAAATATTTTGCATTTCACAGTTTGATAAGATTCTAATCCAGTTAACAGTCCAACAGGAAAAGAAGCATCATGTTTCGTTGATTTAATTTAAGACAAAGTGCTGTACAAATAATCATTAAGCAGAACGCCAACGCTGGTGAAATGTTACTATCAATCTCGGATTACTATACTATTAAAGTATTAGAGAGTTTTTGCAATACTGTTTATGCAGATACGGTGAAAGATAAGGTCAGATTATCTTCTTCTTAACAATAATTAACTATATCTGGATTCACGTTATTATTAATATTAATATTATAATTATTAATATTAATTAGCGCAGGATTTACACTCCTGTATTTTTGTTACAACAATCTGGAGTTTATCGCAATAGAGACATATGCAAGTTTATTACTTGAGTAATCAATGTGCAAATAGATTGTTAGAAGTGCGCTTCGTTACGATACGAACGAGATTCAATTTCGCAGATAATATAAGATAGCTACTGCTGCATCCTAGGATCAGTAGATTCAGTCAAATTTGAGAGATTCAATCTTTTGTTACTTTTGATTCTCTTCAGCTTTGTTTTCTTGATGATTTATTCCTTCGAGCATCCGTTTAATCGTAAAAAACTTATATACTGTATGAGAGAAAAATATATTAACTTTAACAAATATTTGTTTGAATATTTACTAAATGTTAATATATTTATTTGCTATAAGGCCTATTAATTTGATTTAACTGTTATTATTTTTTATTTAGTAAATATTATATTTATTTTCTGTAAATAAATGTTATGTTAGTGCTATTCGAACAATTATATTTATTAAAATTGAGAGAAAGAGAAAGAGAGAGAGAGAGAGAGTACATTATTTTTCTCTCAAAGTATAATAATACATTTAATAATTTTTAATTATTAGACGCCAATGATACGCAGATCTCAGATGGTACTAATCATGTTTGAAAAAGGTCAACCGCAAAGAATCGAAAGGTGCCGCTTTAGAGATGATTCCAACAATGATTTCGGTTTCTAACGGATGCGAACTGTGGAAAGCGCTATTATTTCTCATGTTGGACAAACTTTTTTTTCCATGAGGAAGAAACCTGGACAGATTTACGCCTATTTTTTTCTTTTTAACGCAATTCGACGCGCGATAATCTGGAATTTGGGTGAAAGCGTTCAGTATAATTGCGTGGTTATTAAATGAATCTTTAAAAAAAATTAGAGTTATAGTTCCACTAATAACTATACTGCCCGCTTTTCGGTTATCTTTCTTTCTTCGGTTGTGCTCTCGTAAGGTTTTATGACCATCAGGATTTAGTTACACAATACAACTCGCTAATATATTTTTTCATGCAGAGAAACTTTAAGTCTACCTTTGTAAAGGTTTTTTGTCGTTTTTTTCGGCGATTTCTTTTACCAGTTTTACCCTTTCTCTCTGCAATGTCGTAACTTCTCATTTTTACCTTTTATGATAATAAAGTGACGTGATCGATTTCCTATTTTTTCCTTGCCTGTCGTTTTTTCTACGTTTTTCTTCAACTTTATAATGTTTAGTTTGTTCTATTCTATTGTAACTGCGAGATTTATTATTGCAAGTCTATATGAAATTTAAGATACGAACGTCTATATTATTTACTATTTGTACATTATCTTATCTTATCTATTGTTTATATTTGCAATATTTATTATTTGCATAAACTTTTTAAATTTTGTACAAATTTAATTTTATACAATTTGATTAACGATCTCATTTTCGCATGAGATTTTTAGACATAACTTTGTTAGAAATAATTAATATTAATACAAGTTCTTACACTATCCTTTATTAGTAAATTTAAAATGAATCTAATCAAAATCATTAAATAAGTTCGTATTTGTAATGAAGTTGGTCATAGGGCAAGACAAAATTCTAAATTTGTGCTCCTTGCACGTTTCGCAATCTTGCAGCGAAATTCTTTTGCGGCGAACCAAAAAAACGCTTTCTGATGTAACAGAGATGAAACCATGGATTAAGGAGGATATTGTATCGATTTAACTAACTTTAGATTTTTAGACCGCCTTTTAACATATAAATGAACAACCATTAAGTATTCAACGTTTATGTAGGGATGTAAGGAAGCATCGATTACATTTGTCTCATCGCATCTTGATAGATCGTTAAGCCGACGACATTCATATGGAATTATCTCATTTCATCGAGACTATCGACGGAAAATCAGTAAACGAGCTAGAGTTTCCCCCTCACGATCAGGGCTGAATCATTCGTAGAGTTAATTGTCCTCACCGCACCCCATCCTCGTCCCCGTTATTTGTGTAAACTACACATGTATATATGTATAAGTCCTTAAATACTTGACAGAGATAATATTGGTTTTGTGCAAGAACTATACGCTGTAAGCTATATAATATCCTCCTCTCTCTCTCTTAAAAAAATATTATCTTTGCAAATATTTAAAATCTTATTTAAAATGTTTTCCATATTTATATCGCATTTTTCAGAAGATTAATTTCTTCAGAAATAAATCGTTAAAGTTAGAAAGGAGCACTTTAACTTTTTGTATATAGATTACAGATATATTTTATTTTGTTTAAAATTTTTAATCCATGACAATTGAACAAAAGCGAGAAGAATAAAATCAATTAAGAATACTGTGAATGTAATTCATTTTTTTCTTTGTCAATATACATACATATAATATTAGAATTTGAGAAAAATTTTTGAAGAAGATTAACATACGTTTGTTGCTCGGAAATTGACTGGATCGAAAATTGAAAGAAAAATTTATTTAATACGAAGAAACACTTTCTTCAAACGTATATTTTCTTTGCACGTATACACAAATACGTGCGCTTGGAAAATTCACCGACAGGAACCGGCGCGAACCGTTCCCATTACGCGAAATAAATGCGAGTTAATTAAAGGGAGGAAACAATTACTCGCGAATAAATCGCTGCCGTTAATCCGTTATAGCGCGGACAAGTTAAACTTCTCCTCTCGCCGCCAATTCTCGCGCGCGCGCGCGCGCGAGCGTTCACAGGGGCTTTGCGAGAAATAGGGATTTGCGAGACCGACGTCGACGTCGGGGCGCGTTCGCATAATTGGCTTTGAGCGTCGGCACCTGCGTCCCAAAGTCGAAGCCGAACGGTTGGAGGCGGGGCGAAAGACGAAATGGATCATTCGATTCGCTGAGATTGCTTCAAAATACCGTCTCTCTCTCTCTAGACATACTTAGCACTGCGTTTCAGTCGTATTATGAAGCTAACTCTCTGAAATTTCGCATATGAAGATATTTGATAATATACAGTTTTTAATAAAAATTGCATTTGTAATGTGCATCTCTTTCTGACGTTTCTCAAGAGAAACATCCGTAAAGATTATCGAATTTACTTTTAAGGTACCAATAATTATCCTTAACATCATAAAATAATAAAAAATAATAAATAAAAATAATAAAAAAAAATTGTCAAACATTTCAAATAATAATATAAAAATTTTGATAGATTTTTAAATAAGAATAAATCTATTTTTGAAAATCTTTTACTAATAATCTTAATATTTATATTTATTGAACAATTTTGACTATGTCTACGATGTGATGCCAAAAATTTTTCTAACGTGGAATTAGAACCTTTTCAGAAAATAAGGGATAATAATTTTAGTTTATATTATTTTATATATGAACTAAGTTTAACTCACTCGAAATTATGAACACATTAGAATGATTGATCGCGTTTGTTGTTGCTTCTCTGAGTTGTGTCATCATGTGTCATGATTCTTTTGGGAATAATACAGCTTTATTTTCTTTCTTATATTTCTACATTTCTCGCAAATATTTCTAGTTACGTGAAATTTCAAGGAATCGCGACATCGCAGAAAATGTACGAAATATTGTTGCTGCATATCATATATCAACATAATTTATTTACGAATTAGATTTCCAATCAAGTAAAAAATAATTCGATAAAAAAGGAATAGTTTTTTTTTCATTATTAATTTATAGATTATTTGCCAACACACAAAAATCACAAGTAACAAAAGAGTTTAATAATTTAATACAACAAAAGAGTAATACTTTCAATTCTTTTTTCTCTCACTAGCAGTTTCGAAAATTCCCTTTGTTATAACATATACTTGGTTCGCTGTGAATTACTATTATTATACTGATCTGAAGCAATATGGTTTCTAAAATTTATTTTCACTCCGTTTTTGCATTGAAACGTCTTGCAAGCAAATCATTGTTAGAATTTTGAATTCTGATTTCTGATGTGCTCTTTATTTAAAGTGATTGAATATCATAACCAGTATTTAGAAATATATTAGGATTTAGGTTTTTGTATTAGATAATAATTTTTGTTTCTAGATTTGAAAGCATGAAAGAGAAAATTTTTCTTGGAAAGAAAAGAGGAAAGGATGGTGTACCTGAAAAGCAGGTAATATTTACGAGAGAAATAAATTATGAAATTATATTTGATCTTTTTTTTGTCAAAAAGGTAATGCAACATATAAATTGCAATAAACAGAAAGAATTCCAATTAATTTTTAAATATTTTAATTTTTAATTTTTTAAAATTCGGATTAACTATTAATTGTAAATAAACTGATAATAATTAATACAAAAGAATGGGATGAATGAATGAGAAAAAAGTACATTTTTCAAATTTTCTGATTGAAACAGCTTGTTCTTCAAGAAGAAAATTTGAACAGAAATAAGAAATATGCGTATACTTTTGCTGTCGATTAATTGCAATGGATTTCACGCTGCTTTGAGAGAGCTTTGCAGAGAGCATATGTGAATATGAACCCTCCTGTTACCTTCCAATGTCGCCCACCCGCGGACACGGTTTCAGACGGATCTCATGCGGACCATTTTGTTATTGGAATTTGATGATCCGCCGTCCCCGTGGGGACCCGCTACATAAATATTTGCGCGGTAAATCCCTTCGCCGATCCACTTGCTTTCTCTCGCCGCCCCTCGTTCTAACTGCCACCCCTCCCTTCTCTCACCCTCCGTACCCTTTCGTTTTATTACGCGAATTCGTACATGGATTCTCTCGGTAACTTTATGATCTGCGTTTAACGGCGTCAGGTTCCTCGCGTCACCGATTGCCCAACGATGATTCCCCTGTCCATTCGTATGGACGAGCACGAGTTTTCTCCCTTTTAGCCACAGATTGTCTGACTGGGAGTCAAGTTTCTTTTGATTAAGAATTATTTCAAATATGATAATACTGAATCAAAAATAATCAATCAAAAGTTAGTGTTTCGTCAAGACAAGATTTCTTGTCTTGTCTTGATTTTTAACATAAGAAATTTTGTTTTTCTTGTCTTGATCATTTCTTGACATTATCTTGAATTTCTTGAAATTTCTTGATTTTTTAAGCAGGACTCTTGTGGCTTTTTGACTATATCACGTCGTAAGAGATAATAAGAAAACATAGGTACAAATTGAATGTCGATAGTTTACTGTGTTTAAATTCATGATTTAAAAGTGTGCCTATAATGTCTATTATGCACAAATCTATTAATAAAGATTAAAAATATTTTTCAAATTATCATTTTTAATAACATGGGGTTACTACCAAATGTAATTATTTCAGATTATTAGATTATTAGATATAATTCTTATTATTATAATTACTATATATTTTAATCATTCCTGATTTAATTGATACTATTAGTAGAAGTACGCAAATGTTTATACATAATA
>Ga0157364_1007067_pt1 | contig 11597 bp, 5 predicted proteins | sample AttsexASBM2_FD_111476 | JGI IMG/M metagenome (GOLD analysis project Ga0157364, IMG submission 111476) | Fungus gardens microbial communities from leaf cutter ant in Ribeirão Preto, State of São Paulo, Brazil - Atta sexdens ASBM2 | ecosystem: Host-associated > Fungi > Mycelium > Unclassified ...
AAATGAAGTAGAATTCATGATATACTTTTATGATATAACTTTATTTTAATTTAGTTGAATTAAAACAAAAAATTTCTTATTCTTAATTCTGAATAAAATAGTATTTATGCATTTTTAAATGAAACATTTCCTATTCACAATTTTGAATAGCATTTATGGCCCATTTTAAAAGAAAAACATTTTTTCATTCAATTAGAAACTGGATTTCCTATTCAGAATTTTTAATTGAACAGTATTCATGATGCACAGAAATAGCTGATATTATTTTTAGATTCAAGTGGATTAAAAAACTGCATTTCCTATACAGGATTTTGAATCAGTAAAAACAGTATTTACGATGCACACACACACAAAATAATATTATTTTTAGATTGAAAAGCATAGAAATATATTCCATGCCATTTCTGTAAATGAATAAAAATGCATTCAGGATTGAAAAGGATTCATTTTAGCATTCATAAATCCGTATTTCTGAAAATCTGAATACATTTTAATCCATTTCGATCCATTCTCATTTGCTGGGATATATATTTACATATATAAAATATGTCCATTTATATAACATTTTTTTTCGAGTATTTAGAAACTTCAGAATAATTTTGAGTGTACAGAGTACCTTTCCATTTAGTGATATCGTTCTATTTCTGTTCTTAATTTCTAAGTCGAGAAAAATAAAATGATTACCGCTGTATTGATGAAAAACAAAAATCGGAGCGTAAGTCAAATGGGAGAGTAACAGAAGCGTAAACGAAACTTCTAGAAGACGAAAATTGAAACATCAAAATGTAAATATTTCTTTTACGTTTCATTATTTCAATTTTCGCTTTCTAGAAGTTTACGCTTCTTTATTATGGGCTTTCTACAATAAGCTGAATAAACCATTAGTCATAAATCAGAAGTCAGAAGCTAAAAATTGACCTACCACAGTCATCAATTTTTAGCTTCTGACTTTGATTTATGACTAATGGCTTATTGTAGAAGGCCCGGTACTCTCTCATTACATCCGATTTACGCTTCAACTTTTATTTTTATCAAGGATGCCTAACATACTAATTTTATTATTATTTCGAATTTCGAGAATCTCGTCGTTTAAACTTTGTTAAATAAAATGATATTTATGTCGACTTGTATCAACTCGTGCCTCTAATGGGAAAAGCGTCCCCTAATTAATTACTTAAAAACTAATTGTAAGATTATCAGAGTTGGAAAAGTTTGTAAAAATAACTAGTTACAGTTATAGTCCATTCTCATTTTTTGCTGGGTAGTTACTTCCCTGCCCTGAAGATTATTAATTCGAAGCACAAAATTAAATGTACGCGCGATGACGAGCTCTCCTCTATCGCGTCCGAAGGAGTGATATTGCGCTTGCGCGGTCAGGCACGAATCCCGCATATACCGCACCGCGATCCGCGGTGTACGCAGTATTCACTATTCAGCATTCGTCGATGCGATTTCTTTACGGTTGTGTTGACCACCGGCGCGACGGTCCGTCTCTCGCGCATCTTCTATCGCCATCGAGCACCAAGAAAAAAACGTGAGCAGCGTTTCCTTTGCGACGTTTCCTCTTCCACAGCCACGGAAACGGTCAGAGTTCGGTCGGAGTTCACCCCTCCTCCCCCTCGTCCCGTTCATCCAACACGCGCGGCGGACCAAGCACGATCGTGCCGGCTTTGATGTGTAACGTTAACACGTCGCGGGATGAAGCTCACACGAAACTGCCTCGGCAACATCGGCAAGATGTTGGACTTCTATTCGCAATTCAACCCTTCGCCACTCTCGATAAAACAGTTTATCGATTTCGGTAAGTCCTCGCCTATCCTCGGCCCTACACTTTTTGTACGAGATATAAAAGCGCAGCTTCGGCCTGTTCAACGCGTCACTTTTCGTCACGTCACTTAGCGTAGTGTAGTATAGTGTTTCACATCACGTTACGGCTTGATCATCGCATTGCTTATTACGTCAATCAAATATGATTGATGAGCGAGATGAGCTTCAATTCCGACCGAAGCGATGCGGCCAGAGTTTTGGGCCTGCTCACTGTGTCGGTTATTTAAATTTCTTTAGCGGCGATGATTACGATCATAATATTCGATTACAATACTTACTTATATCTCAAATTTCTATATATCTCATCGAAAAACGTGGGATATTGCAATGTTTCATATATGTTACTGAAAAAAAAAAGTTTACTAAATTTTAATAAATGTTTGTTCAAATGGTACTAATTAAATATTTAAAAAAATATATTATTTAAAATGTATTAAATAAATTTGATTTGAATGATCCTAAATATTTATATTTACTAAATATAAACATATGTTTATTTGATACAAAAATCATTAATTTGATTTAACTGTTATTTTTTATTAAATAAATATCATTTACTGTAAGTAAATTTACTTGGCACTATTCAAAGAAATATTTATTGGAGAGCAAAAATTCATGCCTGATCAATTATTTAAAGTTCAAACAACTGCAATTTTGTTAAAAATAAACGAAATTTAGATTAAGAAAAAGATTTAAAGATTTGAAATCTCTACTTTCGAATGGTTACTATATTTTTTGGTACTATATTTTAAATGGTATTATATTTTTTGAATTTATGTGAGTTTTGTAATTTTTACATATAGAAAATTATGAGTTAAACAAAAGGGGAAATTTTTTCTTCACTCTGTGGGCATGTCACATGTCCAAAAAAATTGCAAGTTTGTAATTTCTAATGTAAAACCTTAAAGTTTTCCCTTTGATTTTCCCTAAATAAAAGCGTTTTTAAATAATGTCCCTACGATTACTGAGTTGTTGCGAATTAAATAAAAAGAATGTTTTGATTTGATACTTTGATTACTCATAACTCCCTCAAAATCATTATAATTTAAAAAAACAGTTTAAAAGATTAGTATCTCATTTGAGATAAATTCATGAACCAAGAATATTATATTATTCGAAATATCTCAGTACTCAAAACTTTGACCGATCCTAAGCACTTTCTACTATATTTATGTTGTTAAAAAAAACAGATTCTTAAATTCTCTCATCAGAGTAAGATTTTATTTTATTTTTAACAAAAATAACAGCTGTTTGAATAATACATTGGGCACAAATTTTTACAGTCATCCAACATTTAAGATTTAGTAAATTTATTTTCAGTGTACATTTGAGTACTTTCTATTTTTTTCCTTTCTTTGCTTTGAGACAAATACTCGAATGTATATTCGAATCATGACATCTGAGATATATTAAAGATTTTTCGGAAATTATTCCTAAATACTAAATCATTCTTAAATATATCTAACACTTATAATCCGAGAAAAAATAACATTTCTAAAGCAATAAAGATCACGTAGTAATTAAAATTATCCCGATTTTTAATAATTAACAAAATATTATCTATTCTGTAATAACAGTTTCTACATTTCGATACGACTTGGAGACCTTGGTGCCCCACGTGTCTCGTAATGCGTCACTGAATTTACGCGTTAAACAACACAGTGAACTGTTATTATGTTATTCCGCTTCCCATGTAATTCACGCATAGTATACGTGAGAATTTGATGAAAAATTCAATGTGTTTAGAATATATGTAGGCTTTTATTTTTCGAATCTCGCAGCAAAAACCATTTGATTTTTCTTTATTCCTCTCCTCTTTTTTGCTAACTAAAAGGGTCTCCGGCTTGTCATATGACTCTCGTTGATAAGAAATGACACACGCATGATGCAACTCCGGATGTATAAACAATCCCGACTGTATTCCTTTCTATCATGTCAGCGAAACATTCAGCGAAACATTCAGTAATGTTTATGCATATATGATCATAAAACATTCACGTGATCAAGAATATATGTATCAAGAATGGAATAAATTATGGTTTCTCTCTTCTTCCCCCCTCTCTCTCTCTCTCTCTCTCTCTCTCTTTTATTAACTTTTTTAAAAATTAAAGTTAATAGACTATATGTAAAATTAACGTAATTACGTTAAAAATTAATAAATAAAATTAAATAATATAAATCAAAATTATATAAAAAAGTTATATATATGAACCAAAAATTTGATTAAGAATTAAGTTAAATTAAATTGAAGTGAATTTAAAAAAATATAAACATTAAATTAAATTAAAATTATTATAATTATTATAACTTTTATAATTACTTTAAAAATAATTTATTTATTTAGTTAATTAATAAACTTTATAAATAATTAAAGTTAATTCTCCGCCAAATTGAAATTTTTAAAGATACCACTAATATTTTTAATATAAATTTTTTATAATAAATTTAAATCTGTAAATATAAATAAAATGTAATTTTTGAATGTAAAATCTCATTGTAGCTTTGGCAAGTATACCAGAAATATAAAAATTATTTTAGATTCTTGTATAGTGCAGAAAAAATTTTAATTTCTTGAAAACTCATATTGCTGACGGAAAAATTAAAATTTATGCCGACAGAGCTCAGAGAGTTAAAAATAATTAGAATATTATAAAACACGTAGGCGAATCACACAAATATAACAGAATAAGCGTTTTTATCATAAGACAAAATTAATGAATCAAGTATAACAATAAACTTTTAAGAGAAGCCAATTTGCAAACAGAATTACAAATAATGAATATGAGATTTCTAAAAAAAAAATAAGATATTTAGAGAGATACAAAGAAGCAATGTGTGATTCGAGCAACAATTCCTTAAATCAAGATTAATTGACGATGAGAAGACAAGCGTTTTGAAATGAAAATGAGACAGGGACGGCTGAAGTCATTCACCTATATGACTTCCAATGTATGAATATGTTGAGTGTTTTGTCTAACAGTAGTTCAGAACGTTGCTAAACGTCACGAGTAAACGTCACAGGCTTGTTTAAAGGTATCCTGTGCTCCAATAGAGTTCGTTATAATCCACTTTATAAAAGTGCATGTCATGACTGTTGCTGCCTATTGATCTCTGACGTATTTTATTGATTAATAGCAACGAGAGGATGATTAATATACAATTACTGGAAATGCGTGATCTGAACATTTGTACCGGAAGTCTTACAAATTAATCATATATTATGTCTGGCAAGACGTGTATAAAACTTTGAGAAGACGTTCTTAAGAAAGATTTTTATTTACAATATTATTATATCACGAATATTTCTCGTAATCTCGATTGACGAACAATTATACACATTTGCGATTTCCGTTTTCCTTGTTCCTTATATTATAAGTAAGTTGGATATACATTATAGAGAATCCATTTAATTTTTACACGAATAATAAATACATCAATGTATTGAACTACATCAATAACAAAAACATCAATGTACTGAACTAAATAAATGTAAAGTTTTAAATATAAATAAAAAAAAGCAACAGGAGAGAGAACAAAGAATAGATTTCAACATATTCGAGACCGTACATTATTATACGGTTTCTAAATTCTGATAGATTGAAATCTCTTATTCTCTCCTATTCTCTCTCTCTCTCTCTCTCTCTCTCTCTCTCTCTCTCTCTCTCACGCACACACACACACACACACACACACGCGCGCGCGCGCACACAGTCTATGTTTTTCATTGTATTTAAAGTTTAACTCCGTTGAATAAGTGGATTTCGATTAGAATTCGTGACCAAGAAACGTGCGCCCTTCGCTTTGTAATAGATCAAGGTCGCAAGCATGTTTCATACATTTGGATGGAGAAAGCCGGTTTCGGTCACTGCCATTGGCGACAAGGTTTCTCTGAGAGACCTAAAAGAGCGAAAATAGAATAATCATGCATAAGCATAGTCTTATTCCACTTTAGAGTGCTACCCACGACTTGGCATGAATTCGAATGATACCAAGAACAGGAGTGTATCCACATCTGGTGGAATTTGTACCCAAATGGTGTCGCTGTAAAATTACGCGCCCACATGCGTGCGTTTGACGTGCATTCTGCTTAAAATACGCATGTACGCAAGGTACCGCGAAATCGATACATTTTCAAGGGCAATATATGGTGAAAATAGAAAAATCTAAACCGATGTCTATATCTCTTTTCGCGATTTTGTGCAAATTGATCAAGGAAAATGCGGATTGAAAGTTCAACTATCGAAATACTTTGCACAATGAATTTAGAATTTAATTCAAATTATGAATACTAAAAATTTTTTTCTTTTTGCTTATGAATGTTTCTATTATTTAAAGATTTCTTTTTTACTTTATCATACACTGAATTTTTTTAGGAAATTTATAAATTTATTTTTTAAAAAAATGGATAAATATATTTTTAAAAATTACTTTTTCCTTTCTATTATTTTAAGATAAATTTGTTATTTTTCTATTAAAAATATAAATAACTTACAGATCTATTTAATTTCTGCGCACGTCATATGCATAATTTCGGATCTGTCAGCGGGCTAAAATAAAAAAATGAGACATCATTTTAATCAGAACACTTGTTGCTATTATTGGAATCAGAATTTTTTTGTTTTTGAGATTCAAACAAAGTGAATCAAAGTGAAAATCGAATTCTTCTTCTAAAATGAACTTTATTTACTTACTGAACAAAATAAATAATTCTAATTTCGACGATAGCCGCAAATATTTATTTAAATATGTTTATTTTTTAGTCCACTAAGTGATCAGGAATTATGATCGCAAATAAACCATGCACATGATATACATAAAAATCAAATATATTTATTAGTTCCTCATATATTTTTATAGAAAAAAATAGCAAGTCTCTTGAAACAATAATAAATAAAAAATAAAAAGTAATTCAAAAAAATATTTATTCATTTTTCGAAAAAAATTCCTAAAAACCTATTAAAATAAAACAGAGCACTACAAATAGAAACCGCCTTAAAAATTATAATTTGCCACATGTACAAAATGGAAACTATTTCGTTTTCGTTTTATTCGCGCGATATGTACTTCGATCCTATCGATGACATATATTCCCGCGTATGTATTTGTGTTCTATTTATGTATCACGTTAACGTAATAAACTTTTATTAAAGATTTTTTTCACATTGCGGGGCAAAGATCATCCATATTTATACTGCACATGTTATCATCACAAAATTATAGTTCATACAACTGATTTTTTTCTTTATTATTTTCTTTATGAACATTCATTATACATTCGCAAGGAACATAAGTTGAAATAAATATCTAACATGGTATATTTGACGTCACTTTCAAACGCGATTAAGATAATCGGATGAATATGGCGCTGATTAAAATTAGTAGATACTTTGTATATTGATATCGAGCGAATATACCATTCGCAAACGAATATTTTACTCGAAACCGAGTTCTTGATATTTCGTATTATTTTTATATTGACTCAATTCTATATTTCTACAAAATATTTAGTAATAGTAAATTTTTAGTAATATTATATACATGTTCAATGGTTATAAGATTAAGGAAAAGAATATTTATTTATTTATTAATATTTAAAAAAGATCTCTGAAAAAAATGTCAATAGCAGTCTTGACAAAGTCGAAGTCAAAACAGTAAACAAGCCAAATAAACAAATTCAATTCATATTTGTTTTTGAAATTAAATGCGGCGTACTTCATTATAATAGGTGAAAATGTTAATGCAATCAGTCTATCAATACATTATACTGAAGCATGCCATTTTAATATACCTTTTTAATAAATACATTTAGCATTATGAATAAAAATTGATTATATATTGCTAACAGCAACTGCTAATAAATAATTACATGATAATTATTACTTTATTGAAAAAATATATTGCTTTGATTTTATAAATCATCAAAGTTACGAAGATAAGTGGATAAATAATTTTTATTACGATTTTGAATTATTCAACGCTAATAGCAAAACTATTATTAATTGTGTTAACTTCAAAACATACTTCATTTATAAGACTAAAATGCTAAAATGAGGATTGCAGGAATATTTTAAAAGAAAAATGTATGTAGCTACATATATATTCACGGACAAGCAATGAGGAAAGTTCTAAAACCGATTGAAATTAAAGTTTACTTTTCAAGATGATTCTTCTTTCCGATAGAGTATTTTCGGAAAGTGAGATATTCTTATCGCTTTTATAGCAAAAAACGTTATCTTTGATAATCTAGCTCGACACGTGAAGAATTGTTATCTTTATGTTATTTTCATCTTCTTGAAAAAAATAAAAGATGATACGGCAGACGAATTCCTAAAAATCGAAGATTCATCTTGCTAGAACGAGCAGTAAATTGAGAGACACTCGCATCTTCCTCCTGCAACAAGAAAGATCACGCGCGGGAAACAGCTGTTCAATTTTTATACCCATCTGACTTTAATGCATACATCGCACCAATCATGATGCGCTGGTAATTCACTTGAAACCTGGGCACTTATCATGCATTACTATCATGTCTGTTATCTTCCTGCACCTTGTGCTAGTTGTGCTTCAGCATTTACTAATAAACAAGTTTATGACAGTCCATATGTGCAGACCGTATAGACCTTCAACCACATTTGAGTTAGTATCCTTCACTTTTCGTATACACACACACACACACGCGCGCGCGCGCGTGTGTGTGTGTGTGTGTGTGTATGGGAAAAGTGTGTAAGTGCTTTGAATTGAAATAAAGATGTACACCATCTGTATATCCAAATAGTGGAAATAAGAAAAGTGGAAATAAGAATAGAACTCCATTTAGGTGTTTATAGTCGATTTATTTTTCCTTATAGTCCTTATTTTTAAGATTATTTTAACTACAGTCTTAAAATATAAGCCAATCACAAAGCCATATTAATATCTTACGAAATTACTTAAGACAGTTTTGAAATAAGAACCGACTATGATTGGTATTCATAATCGGTTCTTATATTTAAAACTGCTTTAAATACAGATGTCGTGAACCAATCACAGAGCCGTTATTAGCATCTTAAGATATTACTTGAGACAGTCTTGAAATAACAGACTGTAAATATTGGTCTTGATTTTAATTTTCAATCTAATAATTAGGCCATATAAATTCAAATTATTTTTTATAGTATGTTGGAAGTATATTTTTGATGTTTTAAATATATTTAACAGATTTTTCTTGATCATTTAAAGTAACCTGATCTCATTTTTCTTGAAGACTAAGACTCTTTTAAGAAATTATAATAAATATGATAAGTAAAATTCATTATTTACTGATTTATTAGTTAATGAAAAATAAACAATATATATAAATATTATTTATATGAATGAATTATATGAATGAATAAATATTAAAAGATAAACCCAAATTAAATTGAACAATATTGATTTATAAATTAGGGAGTTCCGGAAACATTGACCGTATGAGTGAATTACTTCAAATATCTCATTGAGTTGTCAAATCGCGACGTATGGATCATGCCATTTTGATTTCTCGAAATATGACAAATAGGTTTGATAACCATGCACTTGGCACAAAATTTAAATGAGAAATTTGAAGTTCAACTCTCCCACATCAAGGCTCTCGGATTCCTCCTACTGTATAATCAAATTAGATACAAATTTATTATCAAAAGTATTTTTAGAGGTGTATAATTGATTTTTTATTTACACGTTTAGATAATGGAAACGCAACATTAACATATCAGATATGAAATAAGCATTAAAAGTCTAGACACAAAATACAGGCTACAGAGATTATATGTAAACTGTACGTAAATGGTAGACATGGTAAGGGAACCATACGAATTGAATCAAATCAAGCTTCTATTCGGATTTGAATCTTTATGATTTGAATTGATCCGAACTATTTTCGGAAATATTGAATCGAAAAATAATTTAAGAAGTTTAAATAACGAATAATATGTCGACAGTCTTATATTATTATTATCTATATATTAAAATTTAACTTAACACTAATAACACTAGTAAACTAATAACAATTATATTATTAAAAGTTATGTTTCAGTTTGATTCGATTTGATTCAAAAAAAACTTTAATTTGCACATCTTTTAAAGTATAAAATGTCTATTTTAAATCCGTTAATAAATCATACAGCAACGACATGATTCAACATAGCAATATTGAGACTTGATGTGAAATTTTTATTGATTTATTTTCACGGAACGCTTTGCCTATACTGTCTACATACGCGAGGATACTTCATCCATGTATGCTTTTTGCACTGGGAGAACCCAATTATGCTATTCCTTATTTGCCGGTACCGATCCGGTTTCTTGGCTTCGTAGAAATGCTCTTGGAACACGTTTCCTGTTGTGTGGTAGACGGACGATACTCTCGCAGGTGCTTTGTATAGGCTCTTATCTCTCGCTGCAATAATGTCAATCGTTTTAAAAATGTAAATAAAACATTTTATCATTCCAGGAAAGAATCAGTTATCGATTTCCCTATTTTGTGTTTCATTATTGGGAAGTTATATGAAGTATTGCTTGTTTTCGCAAAAAGCAAGGTAATAAAAAATCTTTCGTAATGGTTATCGTCAAAAACTTTAATACCTTGAAGTTTTATTTGTTTTATATTTAATAAGGGGGGCAGGGGGGAGGAGAGGAACAAAACCGTTTACGTGATACAACGTGATATATTACGATTCTGAACGCGGTAATAATTAATCGACGAATGAGAAGTCTTTTCTATGCGTTATGGAATTACGCAGATTTCTCACACACTTACGAATATATCATAAAGATTATATAATGTATATTGTATTTACTTGCTGCTTTTTTTAGAAAAATATATAATGTTGTGTTTTATGCGAATATATAATTAGCATTGTCAGAAACATGGATATTTAAAATATTTGATTTAAAATATTTTTCTGCAAAATCTTAATTTAATGCTTTCCTTTTTCCTTATCAGAAAAGCTGATAAATATATAATCTCTATATCTGAATAATTGAATAACATCCGTGAATTGGCTGTACACACTACTGGCACCCAGAATATAAAATCAAATGTTTAGACTATCTGTAATCTGTATTGACAGCAATCAGTATTTATTTCTTTAGAAATAAATAATTTCTTTAAAGACTTTTTAAAGATTTTATTGAAGAAGAAAAAAGAGAATAACATATACTATAAATCAGTTCTTCATCCCAGCTTTCGCTATTATTTCAAACATAAATAATATCTACACCGCAAAAAAAAATTGGTTTTGCGGAATATGTTTCATGTAATCGTTCTGTTTTCAGTTTCTCATTTTACGAGAGGCATATAGTTTGCGAAAACGTAATTAAAGTTAAATAAAACAGCCGAGATTACATTGTTAGAAATGTAATCCAAGCTTCCTTTACATATAAATGAAGCTTATGATTATGAACGAAATTAAAAGTAATGAATTTAACTGAAAATTAAGTTACAGTAGTTACTTAAATGTAATGAATGTGTACATTAAATTTATGAAATTTAATGTACTTTTAATAAAATTTTAGTTAAATTTCATAAATTTTTATGAAAAATACATTAAATTTTGTGTACATGTACACAAATGTACTTTTTAGTTATAAATACATTAAATTTATAATATAACATCATGAAATTAATTCAAATTGTGTAATTAACTTAAAAGTTAATTAAATTTAAGAATATTTCTAACAGTGTATGTTAAATTAAATATGTAACTTATTTAATAAAGAAATATATTAGAGTCAGAGAGAGAGAGAGAGAG
>Ga0157364_1007068_pt1 | contig 11597 bp, 7 predicted proteins | sample AttsexASBM2_FD_111476 | JGI IMG/M metagenome (GOLD analysis project Ga0157364, IMG submission 111476) | Fungus gardens microbial communities from leaf cutter ant in Ribeirão Preto, State of São Paulo, Brazil - Atta sexdens ASBM2 | ecosystem: Host-associated > Fungi > Mycelium > Unclassified ...
GGGTTATGTTGACAGATGCCCAAGTTTATTGTATGACGTCTATGATCTATTTATTTCGACCATCACTTACCGCTAAAGCCATCTATAGGAAAACGGCGGAAGCAAAGTTGTACACCTAATAATAAAAAATCATGAATTTAATAAGTATTATAAACTGTATTAGCCAGATATTTATGTTAATAATAGTAAATTTATATCAATTGTCAATAATCAGCGTTCTTCAATTATCTTCAGACCCTTGAAGCCCTTTTTATACCGCCGAAAATTTGTCCAGGGATCCAGGATTGACGATCTTTAATAGTATCTCATCGATGTCAACAATGTGAATAATATCTCATCGATGTCATCGATGTGGTGGAAGTACAGTGCGTCCAAGTAGACTACGTCTACTTTTGCTCCGCGTCGTCAATAGTGCGAAAGGGCTACCAACTGCGAAACGCGAAATACGGGGCGATCATAGTCCATTTTTATTTTAAAATCGTCTTAAATAATATTTTAAGATGCTAATATAGTTTTCGAATTGACCTACGATATTTTAAGATGTTCTTAAGACAGTCTTAAATGTAAGAATTGATTATGAATACTAACCTGTATTCTATAAATCTTTCCTTGCAAGGAAAAATTCAGTATCAATTTCACGTCGCGAAAGCTTTGATTATAAAAACCTGCTACTCTCTTTTTTTACTTTTGAAACAAGTGTAATGAATATCTCATCATATTAGCTCCGCCTTTTGCTTAAAACACAGGAAATTCGTGGGAAATAAGTAGATTTGTGGTTAATTAAAGACATATTACTTCAGATTTTATAATTTATTATAAAATAGAGAATATAATAGTATAAACAAAACATAACATTCTAAATAAATATTATAATAAAAAATATAGTTATATTAATATTATATTAATATTTATACTTAAAAAATAATATAAGAAAATGATTTTATGAATTTAAAAATTAAATACGAACAAGAAAAACTTAGAAATATAAAAAACATATACATTATAACATTAAAATGTATATATTGGATTGTCCGGAAAATTCGATTTTGAAAGAAAATTGAAACGCAGAAGATTTAAATCTTTATATCCATTTTATATCGTTTTTAATTTCATAAAATTAATATTTTGCATACAAATGAAAGAAATTTCGACTATTGGTTGTTTGAATTATAATTGTTGACATAATTCATGATCGATATTTTAGTTTTTGGATAAGGAGCATGGTGGCATTGTTTCTATGTTTATTAAATAACACGTAAATTTTGCTGTTAGCAAATTTTTATACTCAAAGCGCGAAACAGGCTAGTATTGATGCCAACAGTCATCTACTGCTAAAGTCAGTCACATGTAACAAAAACTTCAAATTTAATTTTGTCCGGATTTAGCACCCTATAAAATTATATATAGAGTGTCTCAGAAATAAGGTAAGAGCTGCATTGAAGGAGTAGAATGAGTCAAGAGAAACAAAAAAGTCTGATACCATTTTGAGATATTCGCTGTAATTTTTAAATTAAAACAGGAAACGTATAAGCGATGAAGTCGCGTTGCGCGAATTTGTAGCATGGCTCATCGCCGAGAGTGAGGCGCGGATGGGTCATGTCACGAATTCGCGCAAAAATTAATTAATAGCAAAAAATAGATATTAAAGGAGCAATCCTTTAAATTAACCTTTACGCTGTCAGCATTTTTTTAAAATTATAGTTTTTTAAATTATTTTTTTTCGCGAAAATTTTTCTATATAAGTAACACATGGCGCAGAATATTTAGATTTGTGCAGTCACAAAAGTGACTTTCCTGACAGACGATTTACGATCAAATAAAAAAAATTTTTATTTTTCAAAAATAGTGTATTTGAAGGTTTTTGGTATCGCTAATTTTAATTCTGAGCATAAATTTATGAAATCTCTCTCTCCTAAATGTAATCTTGACAACATAAATGACTATAAATATATATGTATATGTATAAGCATGCAAAGAACTTTCCTTTAATATTATCCATAGCTAATGATATGGATGAAAAAAATTTATAGCTCCTTTTTGACTTTTCATTTTTGTTAGATTTTTAATTTATCTTTTGTATTACAAAATTTTTTATTTTACAATTTTTTTATTCTTTTATATCTTTTAATTTTTTTGTATATTTTTCACATTTATATTTTTTATATTTTGGGTAACATATATACATATACGTATACAATTAATATTTAAAATATCACAAAAAATTGTGATTTAATCCATACAAGAGCTTCAAAAGTGACTTTTGCGGCAGTCTAAAGGTTAAATAATATTTTGCTATTTTTAATTTCAATATGTGTCAAAATAAATCTATTTTTCGGTTTTAAAATGAACAGCATTCATATTAATAAATATATTAATAAATATATTAATAAATATATTAAAAAGATTTTAATATATTTTCTTGAATTAAATCACTCATTGTTGTTTTAGTTAAGTTAACGGCATATTGAAAAAAATTAGTGGAGATCAATAGAAATGATTGAAAATTGGATGTAATTCGATATAATATTAAATATATATAGGTCATTCCACGTCACTCAGCCACCTCTCTGCCTAAAATATACGCAATCAAATATAAGATATAGAGTACCAAAATTTAGATCAAAGCTTCTAATTTTCCATGCCATGATTTTGAAAAATATCAAGTAATAACCTTGATTTTGATCTTTGATTTTCTGTTAAACAGAAAAAGTAATGTTTTTTATTATTCCAATATATACTATACTATTTTTTTTAAATAAACTACAATAGTAATTTTAAATGTAATAGTAATTTTGTATGCTGAATCTAAATCTGAAATTAAAATTAATTAATAATATTTGGATTGCGCGAAAAGTAATCAAAAAGAGCAAATTGCCGTTTTTCGTCAAAATTGTCTTCTTTCTGTAAATAAATATTTAATTTTTATTGATTTCACTTCTGAAAGATGAAAATTACATTATTTTTAAGAATGTGCTTTTTCTCCTTCTTAATACGATATTTCTGTGAAATTAATCAGTTATATATATCGCATAATTATATCATTTGTTAATATCAAGTTTTCAACGGTTCGTCATGAAAAAGCTGTCTGTGTTTAAACAGGATTAAGATTATTTCTGGATTACTTTTCAAAACCCGCATTATTTTTCTTTTTTGAATTTTGTTATTTTTTACTTTTTGTAACTTTTTTGGTAATTTTTATTCTTTTAATTTAAATTTTTTTTATTTTTGTTTTATTTAATTCTTTATTATAACATATAAGTTACAAAATTATATTATTAGGATTTGACAAAAATTTTTTAATAATTAGATCTTTATCTTCTAAGTTTATAGCATGTAAGTAAACTCTATAATTTCATTATTAAGATTCATAACTCATTACAAAAAAGCGATTGTGTTATAATAAAGAAATAATATTAGATAACACAAAAATAAAAAAAGATTTAAATTAAAAAAATAAAAATTTTCAAAAAAGTTACAAAAAATTAAAAAATAAGTTAAAAAATTAAAAAAAAGTAAAAATAATGCGAGTTTTGGGAATTAATCCAGAGACAGTCTTAATCCTATTTAAACGCAGAAAGTTTTTTTTTTGATAAACCGTTAAAACTCGATACTGACAAATGGTAATTTTTTAATATGTAACTGATTAATTTTATAGAAATATCATGTTAAGAAGAGGAAAGAGCATGTTCTTAAAAATAATGTAATTGCTTTCATTTCTCAGAAATGATTACTAAATAAAAATTAAATGTTTATTTGCAGAAAGAATAAAATTATAACGAAAAACGGCAATTTTGTTTTTTTTTACTTTTGCTTTTTTGACTTCGCGCAATCCAAATATTATTGGTTAACTTTAATTTCAGATTTGGATTCAGCATATAAAATTACATTGAAAATGTACAATATTTTATTTTCAATTATAAATACTTTATTTAAAAAAAATAGTGGAGATTGGAATAATGAAAATATTACTAAACTCGTTTATAGTCCAAATAATATATTTTAACAATTAAATGTACATTTCGACTAACTTCAAACTTTCAGCGACTACATTTTCATGAGTTATACTTTATGACTAATATATGCGTAGATTCCATTGGCTAATCTCCATAAATTTTTCCATGGTTGGTAAGCAAGGTTTCAAAAAATTAAGACCTTGAATATAATATTAGTTGTAATATATTGAATAATAAAAAATTGAAAATATAAATTGATGTAAAGAGTTACCTCAGGAGACAACGCACGAAGATGTAACAATAATCCATAATAGAATAATCCATAATAAAATAAGTAATTAACATTTGAACATGTATATAATATAAAAATTGGAATGTTTTATAATATGTCGATAAAATAAAATTAGAAAACGTCAATAAAATTAAAGCAACGATGTTGATGGTTGCGAGTCTCACAGTAAAATAAAAATTAAATGATTAAAATCAAATTTGTTTACGTTTGATACGAGGAATAATCAGTCAGAAAACAATGATAACAAGGATTCAATAGTTTCGTGTCTGTTTTTAATTAATGCCGTTCTTTTTACTGCCTTTTTATGTTTATCATTTCGGAGATAATTTATTTATTTATTATACAATAATTTCGCTCAATATCTAATATTTCGTTGTTCCAATTAAAATTGTGATTGTGAAGCATCCTGTGTTCTGTTATCACTGAGAGAGTGAATTTTGTTCTGTTAAAATTATTTTTATTTTAGTTTAGCCATTTAATTTTTAGTTGTCTGCTTTGTCCAATATAGGGATCATCACAAACATTACATGGTATTTTATAGACTACATTTTTTGTTGACATTATAGGAAGAAGATCTTTTTGTACTTTTATTAATGAAGACAATTTATTGAGATTGTAGAAAGAGAATTTAGTATTTGTATTTTTAATAATATTTTTTATCTTTTCAGAAATTGAATCTATATATGGAATTGTGAATCATGAAATTTTTTCTTTTTAAATATTTTTAGATGGATTAATTTTTTGGTTGTGCATTTTTTACTTAAATTTTTTGATTCTTGGCGAATCATATCGAAAATAAATTTCAGTGGGTAATCATTATCTAATAAAATGCTAACAACCTGTTCTAGGTTCTTTTTATGAAACTCAGGATGCAAGATTGAGGAAGTTAATATTTTTTTTTTAAATGAATAAAGTTAAAATTAATGGCCTTACAAAATTAATAAAGTTAAATTAAAAATTAAAAGTTAAAAAAACTTAACGTAAGTTAAGTCAATATTGAATTAACTTAAGTTAAAAAAAAGTTAATTTTGAAAAAAATTATTTTTTAGATCAAAATGTCCTAATTTTTCTTAAAATGAGAAATAACTACAATATAGGTTATTAAGTAAATTAAATTTTTTATTTTTTTATTCATATATGATATAAGTATATAACACATAATTATATATAAACTATATATAAATAACGATATAACGATATAAGTTATATAACTTTAAAAAATAACCAACACGTAGAGAAGACACTAGATCAGTGATTACTTTTTAATAAGTCTTAAGCCATAAGAAATTGATCAATTATAATCGAATGCGAGAAGAATATTTGACTGTAATTGATCAATTTCTTATGACTTAAAGCTTAAAACACCTATTGTAGATAAGGATGTAAGCCGGACTAAGGCTTGGCATAAGGCATAACCGCATAAAGAGGGCTGTATTAGCATCTTAAAAAATTAAGATGGTCTTAAAATATGAATAGATTACGAATATACGTTCTTATTATATTTTATTATTTTTCTAAGATATTTAAAAGAGATAAAAAAATGTTTTAACTTAAAGAAAAGTTAAAAAGTTAATGTTTAAAAGTAACTTAGTTAAAATTTAATGCATTTAAAATTAACTAAGTTAAGTTAAAAGTTATTAACTTTTTAACTTTTTTTTTAACTTTTAACATTTTAACTAGTTACTACCCAACCCTTTCAGAATGTGAGATTAAAATTTAAAACTTTATCTAGTCCAAATATAGTTCCTTTTTTCTGTGAGAATGGATGTTGAGACTCATAATTCAGAATGAAAATTTTCTGCATGAAAATGTTGGTTTGTAATATAAATCAAATTTGATGATATTCTTATCAACTATAATACTAGTGTTTAAAAAGTTAATGCGGTGATTGCCTATTTCACAAATAAACTGAATTCTGTGATGATATGATTAAATTTTTCTAGAACTTCTTGAACTTTAAATGATGGAATGGCTATAATTATTATATCATCTACATATCTATAGAAGGAGATATCAAAATCAAGAGAATTCAACATCTTTTCTAAGTCCTGCATTACAATGTCAGCTATAATTGATGACAACGGGGAGTCCATTGGTGTTCCGTATTTTTGTTTGAAAATCTAATTATTAAAAAATAAGTGAAGTACAAATTCAATAACTCTAATGAATTCATTTTTTGGAATGCTAAAATTCATTGAGATAATATTCCATTTTAATAATATTCTATTTTCAATACTTTTTAGTTCCAAGAAAAAATTGAACAAGGGTTTTTTATATTTGTTATCTTTAGATATATTGTTAATAGGAGGTATAATTTTGTTTCTAATACAATTTTGTGTTCCATACTGTAGTTTTTTAAGAGTTCGACATTTTTATAAGCTCCTGAATCGCTACTTTTTTGGTCAATGGCAAAGAAAAATCATTCTCTAATTGTAACAAAGCAGCAGATTTCTGAGGATATTTGAATATTCGAAAAATTAAGGAATCATTTGTCTTTAATAGTTGAAAATGAGGGAAATGCGTTGACTCCTGAGGTAACTCTTTACATCAATTTATTTTTCGTTTTTTATTATTCAATATATTACAATTAATATTACATTCAAGGTATCGCAATAAAGTATATCAATGAAAGAACTAAAATTTTCATTTTTATTTACACCAATTTTTAATACTAACGTTTTCATTGATGCATACTTGTAATATTAATTCCTTCGCATCAATTCTGCGGCGAACTTTCCGATATTTCTCCACTCTACGTGTTAAGTCTTGTTTTCTCTTTTTGCTACTTTCCATGAGAAATGAAAGAATGAACTTAAACCGAAGATGAATGAACTTGAAGAATGAATCTGAATCGAGAATGAACCTAACCTTACAATTTATTGATTAATTTTTTGACAAAGAAAATAACAAAACAGAAATATGATCTGGCGTAAATCCGGCTTTCGTTTTCAGAAGCTATTCCTAGTCAGAAATGATAATGGAATCGACATCGAATCGATGTCAATTCGATTTCGATTTCATTATCATTTCTGATTGAGTTAAAGCATTCCTTAATAAGGTCTAAGTCAGATTTTTCTTAGTAGGGCATATCTGCATGTTCCTTGCTCAGATACAAGTCGGTACATCATTAATATGATGTAATTCAGGTATTTATTATTACTTATAAAGGAAATTTTACAACTATTACAACTATTCGGAACGATTTAATTCTCCATGAAATGTTGTAAAACACGAAAATCTAAGAGATACGTATTTTTTTATGCATGCGCTAATTCATGTTTAAGGGGTGAAACACCCTTTTGAAAAAAAACGGTACTTTTTCTTTTGAGCCGAATATCGAAGTATAAAAGATAAAAAAAAATTTTTTAAACAAAAGTTGTACAGTTTCAAGAGTACTTTAAAGTTATAAAGAAAAAATTTTTTTTTATTTTTTTGTTTAACAAAATATCTCCACCACCCGTAATTTTCTTAAATTTTCAATTTTTTTTTATCAAATTAAAGATTATCTTTTTACAAATTCAATCATGTATAATAAAATTACAGATCAATTTTCAAGAATTAATTATTAACGCTTCCGTATATACTCTATCCATGCTCATATACGTAAGTAATTGTCGTCGAAACAATAAAATACATAAATCAACGAATAAGGAAATTGACGTGATTGATATTTGTAACATTACAAATTATAAATAATGTTAAGAGTTATAATAATTTTTATTATTTCTTCTTAAAGTAAGAACTTTTTTATTCATTTCTGTACATTATTTCCTTATAATATCTTAAAATTATTCCCTTAAAGTTATTTTTAATTTTACGCTTTAATATCTTATTTACTTGTCGTTTACATAATAATTTCAAAACGTATATATTATACTTAATAATGAAATAATTTCTAAATGTTTATACACAATAAATTTATATTTTGTATCATTTATTCATTATACTCATTACAATAATGATACTCAATGAAAAAATATTTTAAATATACACTGTTAAAAATTTTATGATATTTAATATACTTTTAAGTTATACAATTTGAAATTAATTTCATGATATTACATTAAATTTAATGTATTTATAATTAAAAGTATTTATAACTAATGTATTTATAACTAAAAAGTATATTTGTGTACATATAGGTAAAATTTAATATATTTTTCATAAAATTTTATTAAAAGTATATTTAATTTCATAAATTTAATGTTCATTACATTTAAGTAATTACTGTAACTTAATTTTCAGTTAAATCATTCATTATTTTTAATTTCATTCATAACCACGAGCTTTATTTCATATAAAGGATACATTTCTAATGTAATGACTTCTTGCACCATGAACATTTTACTATAGCTCTACCACTGCAACCTTCGATATCACATGTTGTTGAACTTTTGTCAAAACTAAATTCTACTGGATTTTCAAATTCTTCTGGTCTTTCATTTGTATAACTACTTTTAAACCACGAATATTTACAAGTTGTGATATCGCGGGGATAACAAATGATTATGTATCAGAGATTGTAATTTTATTATATTATTTTGTTCATGTAAATTTATATTATTTTTTAATAATAAAACAGTATCTGAAAATCTTTTATCAAAATTTTTCCAATTTAAATCCGTAAACATCTTATTTTGTAAACATTGTATTTTGCCTATAATGCCTTTCGGTATAATCATAATAGTAATATGTTTTCCTATAGGTGTTAAATCTGAAATAATATTGAGACAATGTCCAGTCCATGAATCGATAAAAAGAACGCTATTAGAACCAATGTTTAGAAAATATTTTTTCTAAAGAATTTTTTTTTTAGAAGAAAGCTTCTAATCACATTTAAAAATGATCTGTAAGAAATATAAATATTAAATTAATAACTATTTTATGATTGTTATGAAGTTCTTAAATAAATTATAAAATATATCACAGAAATAAGACTTATAATTTCATTATATTATTCCGTTTATGCAAATTTATATTTATTTTTTAATAGTAAAACAGTATCTGAAAGTGCATTGTAAAAGGAAAATTATTTAATTATCTCAGTCATTTTACCAGATTTCGATGCTTTTATAATAACATTTATTGATATAAATAAAGTTTCTTGTCTAAATATACCATTAATTTCTTTCAATTCAATACAATAAATACAGGTGACAGCAAATTTCCATATACGATATTATTAGTTGTATGGTATATGAGTGTGTTGTTGATGATATAAATTGCACAAATTACTTTCTTTACTTCTTCATTAGATTTTCCAGAATGAATTTCCAATTGAAAACCACTTTGATTAGAATTAGATAGAACATTTTCAGATCCGAACTGTTTGATAAGTGGTTTCATTGTTTTCAGAAAATCATTAGCTGTATTTTGAAATTCAACGGAATCTTCTATTGTTATTATATAACGGAAATATATAACAGAATGTTCTATTGTACAAGTATAGTTACAAATTTCGTAATTTTTCTCAAAACAATTCGGTGGAACTTTTTGAATGTTGATACTCAACTGTGAGATTTAAATATAGAAGTTTTAAATATAGGATTTAAATTTTCTATTTCTTCTTGAGTAAAGCTCATCTTTGTAGATCAATATCATGAATTATGAATCCTGATTCAACAGTAAATTTATCATGTGTAAATTTGGAGATGTAAAATAATTTTCCTATACGATTTCCATCTGAATGTAATTGTTCTTCCTATCTTAATTGTCGTTCAGATGAAACTCTTCTAAATTTATTTTGCACTGATTTTAGCGGACAATTCTTTTTGTTTTTATTTTTTTAATTAATATTCCAATTCCGCCAATACTTAACAGCTCGTTTTATAACTGTCAAAGTCTGCGTCATCATTTGAACATTAAGGATGAGGTTTAAATTATCTTCACTCCATGCTTCTTCATCATCTTCAATTATTTCAGAATTATGTAGTTTATAAGGTTCTTGATAATCGAGATAAGTTTCTTTTATTATTTTCAATCCATTATAGAAAAATGCTATTCTGCAATAATTTTTGTATATTTTCTTTTAATTCTATTTCTGCTTCAGTTACTGGTGTTTCTGTTAAATATAATGAACTTATAGATGCTAATAAAAGCCTAACAACATTAAGCGGATTGATAATCATTTCCATAGATTAAACTTGTTTTTGAATCGTAACATAAAAACAATTTAACAAAAATTGCACAGATATAATTATGATAAAACTACTGCACTGAACGTAAAATTATTACGTAAATATTCTTATATTGTCCATTTGTACTTTTGAATGTATACATAAACTTATATCCTAAATTACCGCCCAGTTATTATCTAATCATTTATTATCAACGGACGCATTCAGCAGTAAAGAGCGCTATGAAACTATTCGCTGAATGACGTACTTTCCGCATCGCTCCTTAAACATATTGCGGTAGTGGACATCATCCTATTAAATGGAAATTTTTTTTCATAAACTTCGGATATCCTCTTTCAGTCAAGTCACAGACTTGACTAGGTATTTACAAACTGTGTTAAGACCAAGCAGCATTTCAATAAATTTCAGCCGATCCACGTTTTCTCCAAGTATAGCTTCTCAATAAACTGCACTCCGTGTCCAAATTCGAATGCAAGATCTTCGTTGTCTAATCGGATTGCTGCTGATTCATTTTAGAATTAGATATTAATGTCAATAATAGTAATTTTAATTGCACATTAAAAATGAATATTTAAATGATAAGCCGAGCCGTCAGCAGAAACGTCAGTTTCAGTTTCCAGACGTTGTATTCTATTAAAAAGTGGTCAAAAAAAGCGAGAGTCATAGGAGGTTTACACTATGAGAAAAAAATTGGTTGCCATTGAAGAGGAAATAAAGCGATGGAACAGTAACAAAAAGAAAATAATTCGATTCAAAGAGAAAGAAACGAACTTTTAAAACAATTTCTTACGAAAATGTAACTATGTAATGTAATTATTAATAATAAATTTTCATTTTTACATACATATGTTTGTTTACTTTGTACACTTTATTTACTTTGTATACTTTAATCCTATTTTCATTACTTTATATACTTAATTTACAAATTATTTGCAATATAATTTCTTTTTTCAACTGCTTCCCGAGCCAGAGATAGATCTTCAGATGTTTTCAATTGGAACAATAAGATATATGAAAAAATGTTTTAAGTAAAATTGTATAGTTTTTACAGGTGATGAATTCTTCGATGTGAGATGATTTTCTAACAATTCAATGTATTAGGTGTACAAAAAAGTTCTGAGCTTTAGATTTGATACAACCGAAATAACAATTTAAATTTTATATACCTTCCCGCCTTTTTGTGGTTTTAAAGCGTTAACATTTGGCCTTCTAAAA
>Ga0157364_1007069_pt1 | contig 11596 bp, 2 predicted proteins | sample AttsexASBM2_FD_111476 | JGI IMG/M metagenome (GOLD analysis project Ga0157364, IMG submission 111476) | Fungus gardens microbial communities from leaf cutter ant in Ribeirão Preto, State of São Paulo, Brazil - Atta sexdens ASBM2 | ecosystem: Host-associated > Fungi > Mycelium > Unclassified ...
ATTTTGCAGTATCACTACGATAAAGGCAAGAATGCTGCACAGGCTTGTGAAAAAATTTGCGTTATTTACGGTGAAGATACTCTATCAAAATCAGCAGCACGGAAATGGTTCGCTCGCTTTCGTGCTGAAAATTTCGATGTGAAAGATAAACCTTTCTTCGGTCGACCAATCATTGAAAAGTACGATGAAATCATGGTAAAAGTCGAGCGTGATAAGCATATGAGTACTGTGGAGATTGCCAGGCAACTAAGCATCGACCACAAAACAGTTTTAAATCATTTACACAAAGCTAGATACAAAAAGAAGCTATTTAGATTCCTCGCGAGTTGAGTGTTAGGAACATGATGGATCGAATTAATATTTGTGTACGCTACTGAAACGGAATCAAATTGAGCCATTTCTGAAGAGAATGATAACTAGTGATGAAAAATAGATCACCTACGACAATTCAACTAGAAAAAGATCGTGGATAAAGAAAGGAGAGAAGGCGCAAGTAATCGCAAAACCTGAATTGAGGAAGAAGGTGATGTTGTGTGTGTGGTGGGACTGGAAGGGAATCGTTCACTATGAGCTGTTATCGTCCAATCAAACAATTAATTCCGAACTCTATTATGAACAACTGCAGAGAGTACAACAAGCAATTGAAAGGAAGCGGTCAGAATTAATCAATAGGAGAGGTGTCGTCTTCCATCACGACAACGCTCGATCACACACATCTTTGATGACTCGGCAAAAATTGCAAGAGCTTGACTAGGAAGTTTTAATGCATCCACCATATAGTCCTGACATAGCACCCTCAGACTATTTGTTTGTTTAAGTCTCTGCAGAACTCTCTTAATGGTATAAAGCTAGCTTCAAAAGAGGCCTGTGAAAATCACTTAAAGCAGTTTTTCGATCAGAAACCACATTCTAGAAGTTCTATCGCGATGGAATTATAGCTCTGCCCCAAAAATGGCAAAATATTATAGAGAATAATGGAACATATTTGGTTTAAATAAATTGATTTCAATACTCTAAAAAAAAACACTTTAATTTTACTAAAAAATCGCCATGAACTTTTTCCCATACCCAATATAATTTAATAAAAGTTATGTTATCCAGAATATCTCTTTTCCCCTTATGATACATGCCAAGCAATCGAGATTGCCGAGAAAGTATTTTCGGTCTCTAGAAACAAGGGAAAGAAAGACAGACTGGCTGTTTCATTCGAGCCTAGCTTGGTGTATCCTTGCGGAGTTCACTGATGACAATCGGATCTTCTATCATTTTTTGTTTTTTCTCTAACTTTCTCTCTTCTCTCGAAACGACGGAAAATGAAAAAAATTTTAAAACACACAGTTGCCAGTTCTCCAGTTTTTTTTTGCCAGAGACTTCAGTTTCTTGAAATAATGTTCGATACTCCAGACTCGAAAATCTCAAACTTTCATGTCTGCTGGAGTATCGAAATATTAGTCCAAGAAACCAAAATATATGCAAAAAAAAACGGAGAACTGGCAACCGTGTTTGCGATCTAAAATTTCTTCATTTTCCATCATCTCAATGAAGCGAGACAGAGGAAAAACAAAAGGATAGAAGTTCCGATTGTAATTGCGCGGACACGCTGGGCTTGAAACAGAGAGTCTGTCTTTCAGAGTCTGTTCTTCTTTCTGTGATCGCTTGTTTCCAGCGACCGAAAATACTTTCTCGGCGATCTCGGCTGCTTGGCGTATATCATAAGGGAGAAAGAGATATTCTAGATAGCATAACTTTTTTTAAATTATATTAATCATATACCCTTCTTATTATCATATAATAGCAAAAATGAATTTAAAACGTGATAGTATTGACGAGATATAATTTATGATTTTCCATGCACTTCATTTACTGCGTTCGTAGAGCCGATCCGTAAGAACTCAGCGCAGTCTCGGACATTAAGTCCGAGAGCAGAATGCTGAAGATCTTTTTTTCCTTTTTTCCATAATTTTTTTTTAATAAATAACGTTATTAATAAACATATTTCTCCAAATATTTTTATATAATTATATTATATTTTTAAGTTTTAAATCAATAACTTGGAAAAGTCTGAAGACATGGTAGAATCTCAACGTTAATCTTCGCGTCACATGACGCGAAACATTGCCGTGCCCCTTTACGCAAGCTGTCGAGCTGTATACTGAATCACTTCAATAGACAAAAAAAGTTATTTCTATATTGCACAACATATAAGGACTTTTCAATAGTAAACTATAAAATTAAATTAACATCATCCTTATTATTTTATTAATCATCTCATTTCCATGTGCTTTATGTACAGATGATTTGTAAGAACTCGGCGTGATGTCAGGTATTAAGTTCGAGAACAGAATGCTAAAGATCCTAAGCTCGATTTTGATTTCCTTTCTTTCTTAATTTTTTTTTAATAAATAACATTATTAATAAATATATTATTCCAAATATATTTTTATAAAATTATAAAAATTATACGTGTATTTCAGTGTGAATCAGTTGCACATTTCGGATCGATTTCTGAAGTGCTGCGTATTTTTCCCTCACAACCATTCAACGAGTCGAATCATTGGATCACACGTGTATTTCAGGAGCGTTGCAATATAAGAAACATGCCTTCACACAAACAAATTATCGTTAAAATATTTTCCTTCTTACATAATTGTTATTTTCTTAATAATGGTAATTGAACATCATATTAATAAATATACATTTTACTAAATGTAATGTACTTTTAAAATATTACTTTATTATTTTTATGATACATTCAGTTTCTTTCAAAGAGCTACTACCACACTTTTACGCCACAGAATGTAATATAGAATTTTTCGCGTCATACATCTGTGTGTGTGTTCATTTGTTTGTATTATTTTTAATGGAATAAATTTGTAAAATACACTTAAAAGACGCATCAATAATAGAACTTAAAAAATAATACATAGACAGTTTTTGCAATAACGTGGATCCAGATATGGTGAACGAGTAAAATAAAGATAACATGCTATCGAGTATATATCTTTTTTCCTAGGAAACGTGAAAAATAAAATTTTTTTGTATGTGTGTGTGTGTGTGTATATGCATATATCGTTTTGCGTGACGTTGTACGCGTAGAAAACTACGGCGACTTGTACGAGTCAATCAACTGTAATCAGTATGATCTGCGTTTACAGTATCGTTGTCGCGCAACGGTATTATTATTGACAGTTCAATATAGTGTAGTTCAGTGTAGTGTTCTACACACATCCATATGTGTATTAAATATATCTTTTCTTCAAGATCCTGAACATCTTTGCAGATGTGTAGTGACTATATTTGTTATTCCTTCCAATATTTTGATAGCATTCCTGATGGCTTCACGCTAAGCATCCCTATCCTCAGTTGCCCTCACTGCTTTCTCCATGTTGGTGTTAAAGAGCTAACCGTATCAGTCAGCGAGTCGGTGAGCAATCCCATCTCCGCTTTCCCTTCGATTTGCCCTATATCATTAGGTGTTGCTTCGATTTATGTGGCCGAAGAACTAGAGATACGCTCGTACATTTAATTAGACAGTCTTTGTGATGACTTTATTTTCGCCAGTATTGACACATTTGTTTTTCTAGCCGTCCAGGGAAATGCAGCAGCCTTCGCCAACACATTTCAAAAGGCATTCACCTGTCACCGATCAGTCATACGTAAGGTCCATGTCTCCGATGCGTAGTGAAACATCGAGAACACTAGCGTTTTAACAGGTTAATCTTGATTAATCTTGGTCTGTCATGTAATACTGGGGCTTTTCCAAACCTAGTTAATTGGGACATAGCTACTCTTCCCATCTGAATCCGCGGATCTCTGTCCCGCAGTCTCCCTTGTTGTTAATTAGCGCTCCCAAGTACAAACTCTTTGACGACTTCAAACGCCCCAATATGCCTCGTTCCAGATAGATTGTGTTCTTTGTCCACTATCATGATTTTAATTTTGGACTTGTTAATTCGTAGTCAATTCGTATTGCTTACTCAAATTCTCGAGCCTTTGAAGAAATACGAGCAGTTCTTCCTTTTGGCAATTAGGAATGTCCGCATATCTGATGTTGGAGATTTTTTCCGCCAATATTCACTCCGCCTTTCTAATCCTCCAACATCTGTCTCCTTATGTATTTACTGCATATATTATACAACAATGATTATATGACAATATATATCCTCCCTTTCATCCCTTTTTTAATCATGCTTTTTCTCGATGTGGCATTTTCAAGCCTTACGTTGACTGCTGCTGCTCTCATACAAGATGATGTGTATTAGATGTAAAGAGAATTATTAACGCTTTTGTATATACGCTATGCTCATATGCGTAAGTAATTATCGTCGGAACAATAAAATACATAATAAATTAACAAATAAGGAAATTGACATGATTGATATTTATAATATTATAAATTATAAATAATGTTAAAAGTTATAATAATTTTTATTATAATATTTCTCCTTAAAGTGAGTAAAACTTTTTTATTCACCTTTGTACATTACTTTCTTATATTGGATTATCCGAAAAGTTCGACTAACCTATATAAATTTAATAAATGTATACTAAAATTTAAATTTTCTGCATTTCAATTTTCCTTCAACATCGACACGAACTTTTCGGACAACCCAATAATATCTTAAGATTGTTCTCTTTAAGTTATTTTCAATTTTACGTTGTAATATCTTAGTTACTTGTCGTTTACATAATAATTTCTAAACGTACTTATTAATGAAATAATTTCTAAATGTTTATACACAATAAATTTATTTTGTATTGTTTACTCATTATACTCATTACAATAATGATACTCGATGAAAAAATGTTTTGAACATAATGACTTCTTGCACCATGAAAGAGAGAGAGATCATTTTACTACAGCTATATTACTGCAACCTTTCATATTATTACATGTCGTTGAACTTTCATCAAAATTAAATTCTACTAGATTTTGAAATTCTTTTGATCTTTTGTTTGTATAATCATTTTAAACAACAAATAAAAATGATAAAAATTTTTTTCTGAATTATGATGAATAATGATGAAATATTACTAAAATTGTAATGAAAAATGATGAAATATATGTGAATTTTATACTGAAGTCTCTATCAATTGATCCACTTTCAGTATTATTTCATTAAAATTTTATTAACAATTCAATCTGAATCGTAAAGGTTACAATGAAAATTATTAAACATGAGAACTGTAATGAATTATTCAAAATTCATAAAATTTTAGTATTTTTCATAAAAATTTAATATTATATATAAACGATTTAATGAAAGTAGTCCAAATCGCAATTTTAAAATTAGAAGAAAATAAACAATTTAATACACTTTAAAAAATTTAAAAATCATTAATGTTTTAATCTTAGCATTTATGTTACAATTATAAGTTTGCAAATATTGAAAAATTCAAATATCAAAATTCTCCTTAAACTTATAATTACTTATAATTTCATTATATTATTTCATTTATGCAATATTTATTTTGTAATAGTAAAAAAGTATCTGAAAATGTATTATAAAGGAAAATTTAATTACCTGAAATCATTTTACTAGATTTCGATGCTTTTACAATAACATATATTGATATAAATAAGGTTTCTTGTACTCTGAAGTCATTATGTTCAATAAAATATTTTTTTCATCAAGTGTCATTATGTAATGAGTATAATGAGTAAACGATACAAAATATAAATTTATTGTGTATAAACATTTAGAAATTATTTCATTATTAAGTACGTTTAGAAATTATTATGTAAACAAGTAAGTAAATAAGATATTACAGCGTAAAACTGAAAATAACTTAAATAGAACAATCTTAAGATATTATAAGAAAGTAATGTACAGAAATGAATAAAAAAGTTTTACTCACTTTAAGAAGAAATAATAAAAGTTATTATAATTTTTAACATTATTTATAATTTATAAAGTTACAAATATCAATCTCAATTTCCTTATTCATTGATTTATGTATTTTATTGTTCCGACAACAATTACTTACGCATATAAGCATGGATAGCGTATATGGAAGCATTAATTTTTGTTTGAAAATGATATGTCGTAATGTAACTTTATTATACTTGATTGAATTTCGTAAAAAAATGATTTTTAATTTGGAAAAGAAATTGAAAATATAAAAAAATTGGAGGGGTATTTTATTAAACAAAGAAATAAAAAAAAATATTTTTTTCTTTATATTTTTAAACCGTACTCTTGAAACCGTACAATTTTTGTTTAAAAAATTTTTTTCTATCTTTTATATTGCCGACGATATTCACCTCGAAAAAAAAATACCGTTTTTTTTAAAGAGGTTCACGTCTGAAATATGAGTTAGCGCATGTATAAAAAACGTGTCTCTTAAATTTTCGTATTTTACAACATATTTCGTATTTTATAACATATGAAGAATCGGTTCCTGACAGTTGTGAACTTCCACAACTGATGACAGAATGTAGTAATTATCTCATCCTTGTACATTAGCGAACATCACAACATGATGCACCGTGTCACATCGTGTCACATTGTGTCTCTTATTGGATGGTCAATAAAGCCAAAATTGATTAAAAGGTTACTGTCATGTGTGTTTCTTTGGAAAGCATTCTATAAAGCCAGAATGGGAAAGGTTAATATCTTTGTCATTCGTGAAAATCACTTTTATTTATCAAACAAGTGATATGGTTAAATGTTATAACCGTAAATTGTTTTTGCCTAATTATGATATAATGTCAGAGGCGTTCATCGCGGGCTGACTATTTTTAATTTACTGCTAAAGGCAATAATTCGATTATCAAATCTGATGAAATACAATGTTTGCGGACTTCGTAGAATTTTGCATCTGTAATTGAAGAAATGTGAATGGATGCATTATCATCATGATGGAACCAAAAGCTAATTGCTTGACACGATCGAAACAAAGAAACTAATGAACACATCTGTCTAAAATTTTAGCAGTAATCTTGTGAAGAATCAAACTTTTCTAAAATTGTAACAGTGTGAGGTGTTAGGTGTAGTAAAAAGAAATGCATTATTTTTCCATTCAATTTCATGCAAAAATAATGGATTTCTTTTTACTACACCTAATATTTATGGGATTATTTCTGTAGTAGATCGAGAACTTTTCGAATTTATATCTTCAAAATACCAATAATAACTGTATTACAGTCTACAATAAAAATAGCATGTTACATTAAAAAAAAATGGATGTGACCTTGATCTGATCTCACAGACGCCGTCCAAGATCAAACTGAGTATCGTATAATTTTGTTGTACTTACGTGTAAAAGAGATACAAGTTTCTCATGCTCAGATATTTACGCAGATATTCCCATGTACATTGTCAGTAAAAATCCATAATTTATGTTACGTCTATTATAGATTCTGACAATATATATCAGTAGACTTATCTCTTTAGCAAAAAGAGGTGAAATAGCAGTCAGGGAAATCAGAGAAAGTCACGGATGGTCAGGGAAATTATTATCAAGGAATTTATTAATCTAAGATAAAATTAAATTATTGTAAAATTCTAAGTTTAAACATTACTTTTTTAAAAATTATAACAGAATTTTTAAAATTTTTTAAAGAAGCAATACAAATATTTTTTTATTTTTAATTTTGCAATGATCAATTTGCGGAAAACCATTAACGGACGTTGTTAAAAAAAAAAAAACTTAAATTTGCAAAAGTCAAAATGTATGTTTAATGTGTAATGAATATTTCGTAAATCATTTCTAATTAAAATTAATTGAAATGATAATTAGAACATACGGTATTTAATAAAATGATTAAATCTTATTATATAAGTAATACGCAAAACAAAGATATAATCCGTAATATCCTATTTCCCGTAATTTATTTGTTTTTTTAATTCATCGCATATTAGTAGTCATACATTCCATTTAACACTATGGCTGCATTCCACTTAACATTTGCAACGCTCGTAAGCATCGTTTGTTTAACATTTGATAAACGACAAGGATGAAATGATTCTACGAGTGTTGTAAGGGACTCCGCATAATAAAAGGAACAGGAAACAAAGAACAGAGAATAAGAATTTCAATCTATCAGAAACTGTGTATTCCACAATATATGATTTCTGATAGGTTGAAATTCTTATTCTCTGTTTTCTGTGCCCTTTATTATGCGGAGCCTTTTACAATATTTATAGAATCATTTCATCCTTGTTGTTTATCAAATGGAATTAGGTAGAATGCAGCTTATGTCGTCTAATGACACCACGTTGGTGTCGCGAGCAAAGCTATTAGACAAATGCCGGCGATATCACGTTGATGTCGCGCAGCATCGAAAAAAAATGCTAGTTGCATATCATTTGTGTTATGTATAAAATTAGTTACAGGTTGTATAAAGCAACAATTAGTTGCACAACGATCATATTAACAGATTTTCATTCGGACCAAGTGTTAACATTTGCAACATACTCATTGTATAAGTCGTATTATATTGTATTATTATTTATATTTGCAACTTGTTGTTTAAGTTAAATAATTCTTTGATTTATTCTTTGTATTATAATCATGATCTCTAAACAAAAGAACATGTAATATCTGATACAAAGTATATGTACCTAACCTAATACATAAAAATATACGGTGCATGTATATAAATGTCTTCTTATTAAGTTTTCTTATTATTTCTCACACCTTCTCATTTTTTTTTATGCTTTCTGATCTCCGATACATATGCAACTTTGAATCAGTAGTTATTTATGTTCCTGTGTGTACATGTATGGTATTAACAAAGTGAGGTTATAATATGCTATTATAAATGTTACGAAAAACTTTATATTATGTTTATATTTTCATTATATTTATTGTATTATAATTTCATTGTTTATAAAATAAAATATTTTAATTCTTTCTTTATTTTTGTTCAAGGAATTTTTCAAGTTTTAATCAAGAAATTTTTTCAAAAAGTGACCGGGAAAATCGGGAAAGTCAAAGAAAATCTTTTTTTTCGCTAACAACCCTGTCTTTCCAGGATTCTATATTCTTTCTCAATCATGCCTTAGAATTCCTTCGTATAATCGACTCATTGTACTCGTTATACTGAAATATCTCGGTAACGAGTATAATGTTAGAATTGGAACGATACATAAGAACGAGTACATAAGAAAGGATCCTAAAAAAATCCTAATAACTAATTGTCGTACGGTGTCGTACACCTTCTAAAAATCAATAAACGTTGATAAAAAACATTATCAACATTTATTGATTTTTAGAAGGCATACGACTCCATATGATAACTAATTATTAGGATCTTTTTAGATCCTTTCTTATGCACTGAAGAAATGTATCATTTTCTACACATCTGGTATCAGGTGATCATATATGCATTGAAGGTGTTGTTTAATATTCGATATGCTTTTCAGCAATTTAGATAGACTTTGTCACGATACGCTCTCTCCTCAGTAAGTCCGGGCTGATCATCCGTCCGGCATACTCCGCCGCTTTGCGCTACAATCTGATGTGCGTATAAATACGTGCGTACGAATACATATAATTACGCGTGCGAGGCGTGATTATAATTAGAAGGAGGGGAGGGTTTTTCTTCTACTACATACTCCACCGGCTGGAGCACTCATCGGCTGGAGATATAAATTTCGGATTGAGCAATGGTGCTGAATGCTTGGGTGTTCCCGAGAATCCGCCCTGCAGTGAACGATCAATTCCTATTGAAATAGGTGTACAAATTCCATGAGCGTTCTGACTGAGTGTTCCCAGTCGACTCCAACTTATTGAGTGTTCCGATCTTCCGTACTGTTTACGAGCACTCCCGTCTGCAGCCGCTCCTGGTGTACAACTCGCCAATCAGGCGCTTTCAAATAGTACCCATTCTTCCTGCCACTGCTTCCGAGTCGGGTGCTCCCAGTCTGATCCGTTAATGTTCGTGACTTGTTTGCGATCTACCTGAAACTGCTCGTATACGATTTGCCTGTAACGATCAATATCTGCGATCTACTCTTTAACCACTTGTATATAAAGCGGATCGGACACAAGCAGGTCGCGAATATGTATATATATTCGCGACCTGCTTTTATTACACGATCACATATATAGAAGTAACTAACTCTTGTGTACAACCTTCATTTAGAGACAGTAGCCACCACGCTCGCTTATGCATCTTCGCGCACTATAATCGGCGTATGCCTCTCGCGCATCTCAAGAAATTGTAACATAGACACATAAATCCTGTGTAATAACCATCAGTCAACTAAAATATAACTACCTTACTTTCGCAAGGAATAACACGTCGGAGATTTTGGTCGATCAGAAAGAGATCCGTGGCCGAAAGATGAGATGCAACAAACAAGACAAAAGTTTAAAAGGAAATAATAATGTAATATTTATTAAATAATGATATTGAAAATAATACAGTATGAAATGAAGCATGGCAGCTTGCCGAAATGTGTCGGCTCATATACGCGCGCGCGTGCGTGCGTGCGTGCGTGCATGCGTGCGTGCGTGCGTGCGTGCGTGCGTGCGTGCGTGCGTGCGTGCGTGCGTGCGTGGCCTCGATGATCTCCGATAGAACAACTATCACCGCTATACTTATTTTAACCCGCGTTTGTGGGTGCCTCGTGTCTTTATATTATCGCGCCTTAAAGGCACTGTAATGGCATGCAATAACGAATGCGATATCAATAAAAATATTTTCTTATAAAACGGAATCTTGGTTCCGGCGAAGGAATTCTGACAAGAAAGGCGTATCACGCGATGCCCGAACAGGGACCTGACCTGTGAGGAGACACAAATCGTTTTGTACAAATCAGAAATGAAAATGTATCTATTTACTCTCAAAGAAAGCATTAGTAGCCGAGTTAATGCGACTGAATGGAGATAACGATGGGACTGTAGAGTGCTTCTGTTAGAGGCTTTGTCAATACATTGACGATCACCCAGAACACGTATATGTCCCGAAATTTTCGTCATATCAAACCATTGTGCGCTAGGCCGAAGCCAAAGCCACGACTAACTTGATCGCTCCATGACCGCTTGCAACCATGCTTGAAGAGTGCTGCTGGCGTTGTAAACAGTGAGATCACGTCCGAGCCGATTACAACGATCGGCAAAGAAATTTTGTTCCCGATGCAAGAAAGATAGCGTGCTCACGCGGGACTGTCACTTCACAATGGGAAACGCGGATCGATGCGACGGAGATGTCGCCACCGCTCGATGCCCGCAAATATTCCAGCGTATAATCGCGGACTTACATTGTTATACGCCTGGGAACACTTCCTTACCATACTCATCGACTCTCCGAAGTCTCATTCGTAAATACCGCTACCGCCCAATATGCAAAACAATTAGTGTATAGAGTTCGACAGGGAACCGAGACAATCTGACGGAGAATTCATAGCCATACCAGAGACGCTCATGCTGCCCATCGCGATTAGAAAATCAACATAGGAGCATTTTTTAATCATATCTTCATTACAGTGATATTGACTAATTCGAGCGCGGATTGGTTTGATTCTCCAAGCGCTATCGCTAACAGTCTGAGGAAGCGAGTCCAAGGCGGTTGCAAGGCGGTTATGCCCGGCCTGACTGAAGAAGTCCAACACTGCGAAGATTTCTGGCGCGGGAGTTATCCCAA
>Ga0157364_1007070_pt1 | contig 11596 bp, 7 predicted proteins | sample AttsexASBM2_FD_111476 | JGI IMG/M metagenome (GOLD analysis project Ga0157364, IMG submission 111476) | Fungus gardens microbial communities from leaf cutter ant in Ribeirão Preto, State of São Paulo, Brazil - Atta sexdens ASBM2 | ecosystem: Host-associated > Fungi > Mycelium > Unclassified ...
CACACACACACACACACACACACGCACGCACACACGCACGCACACACGCACGCACGCACGCACGCACGCACGCACGCACGCACATACACACAGTCTATGTATTCTCGAATGAGAATACAGAGTTCTTTTACTCGCATCATAGTAGCGTGTCTTTTCGTTTCTGTGACCCGCGATCATTTGTTGTTGCGACAAGGGAACAGGTATCGATTCTTTGGTATCGACATAACGCGGCGCATGCTGCCATGCGACCAAAATTTTGGATAGTAAAAATATGAGACGAGCAAAAATATATCGCAAAAAAATTTTATTTTATGCCAAATCTAATTGTTCTGCATAAATTATCTATATCCATCTCAAGATAAACGGAATCTTTAAAATAATATATTCAATAATAAAAAATTTCATAGTCTCATTTTTTTATGTTTTACAAACGTTCTACAAAAACATTTATATGCGATATTTTAAAATTGGCAGAAAATATCACTACTTCTCACAGAATTGGGTAGACTTTTGCAATGTAATGCAATGTAATGCAATGTAATAATTGAAAATAACTGATATTTATGTATTGTTATCGAAAAAAGATATTGCAATATTGAAATATAATGAAAAAATCTCGGCCATACCACTTCGACGATGTACGTCTCTTTGGCAAACATACTTGTGTAAGATTGTATTGTTCCCAATGTGCGCAGCTCTTCTCGTGTTTATATATAATCATCGACTTTATCGGCGCACCGAATACGGCACACGGTACGGCCGTAACATCAGCTTTCAATCCGTACATATAATCTAAATGTACGTAGTAATCTCCTTATTTACTGAACGATACGAGAGTTGAGATCCTTGTGGATCGTCTGTGTATCTCTTCTTGTATAGAAATACAATGATATAAATCTCCTAGCACTACCGATAATTTATCGGTATCGTATTTACATTTTGATTGATTCCCTCGTAAATAGTGATTTATTTTTTATCTAAAAATTATATATTATAATTATACATTTGAGCATATATTATAATTATACATTCGAGTCGTTCTTCCTTGATGTTCATTCATTATTAACTCTTTTGCAACAAGAAAAGTATATAAACAACATTAAGTACATAATTTAAAGTTCATAATTCAAAGTCAATGTTTTTTAAGTCTCTGTTTTAATCCTAGCATAACTTCCATCGCAAGCCAATTATTTCGCAATATTCGAAGAAACGCATTATCGATTTACGATAACGAGAAAATGCGAAATATTCCAGGAATGATTACGATGGAATGATTATCTAGGTTATATAAATATATCCGAAACAAATATGTTTGAAATTAGCTGAAACGATCATATGTAGCGTACTTTCGAAAAATTCGTTCGAAAAGATGATATATATACGAAGACTATTAGTATTATAAAGATTTGTAATATCATTTATAATATAACGATAAACAATATATTATTTAAAATATTCTCTTTAGATATTTCAATTTTTCGTACTTACAGCGTTTTTTATACTTTTTATTTATTTAAACACGCAAATGTGTACTCAAAATTAATTCTTCAAATTTTAATCTATCTCAAATAAAAACACTTTTACATTGATTAAGTTATTATTTTACTAATTGACTACATATTGTTGGATCTTTTTCTCCAGAAAATGTGCAGCAGTGAATTTACAATAGAACAAATCTGTCAACCTAAAGACGTGGCGAAACAATTTCAGCGTTTCGAAGAGCGTAGCTTTCAGACTGCTAGTGATTGAAACGAGGAAAAAAGCTGTCGCTCAAACGGACTGTTTTGAGCTCTCGAACTCGTTTACGAGGAACGTTCTAATGCGTTCATTGGTCAACGGTAAAACGAATATTTCCTGTTTGATCTTTGTTCTTTCCTCTTTATCCGGATTTTTTTCCGCAATTCTGTCTGCTCGCGTTACGAAACGTTTTTTGCACTGTTCACAAGATTTATATTACGTAAATCGGATCCTTGCACACCGAGATTCTTGCTTCCTGGAGAATTCTTAACCTTGGACCTAAGGGAACCCCCATCTTTTGAAGTCTCTCCTCGCTCAGGTAAGGCAACTCCACCATCCCGACTTTCTCTTTCTCGAAAGCGGTTGCATATTTCTAAAATTGTAACTATCATTAAAGACAAAAATTTCAATCAAAGAATAGTGCACAGTTCCATTAGTTAAAAAATTTATGATTCAGATGAATCATATCTTCATCTAAGAAAAAGCTATTTCAGATTGATCGAGAAATCAGTCGCTTTTCTTTGCAAAACTGGCATGACATAGCAAATGAGGCACCTACCTCATACCCAAGTTCCCGCAGGAACAGTCTGATGAGGGGGGGTTCCGTGCCGAAAAACTTGGTCAGTTTCTTCACTCTCGAGGGATTCGAAAGTGCCGGCAGTTCCGAATCCTTGATTAGGGGCTGTGACTGCGATCTCACCATTGCCATGCTCGTTTGAGTTCTGAGAGCTGCGATCTCGCACTTTATGCTCTCCATTTCCTGCGAAAACCTGATAGTAGTAGAATCTTGGAAATTCTAGCTCGTTTTATACCGTAAGTGTTGTTAACTGGTTTTCTCACCTGTATCATCAGATGTTGGGTCCTCATCTCCGAACTCAGGTGAGCCACTGATCTTGCCAGTGTCACCACGTGCGACTCCAATCGCTGAAAACGCTTGTTGATGCTCTGAACAATCAAAATACGTTTTATCGTGATTTCGTAATAATAACTATTTTAAACTAATAATTTTCCTTTGTACAAGCCATTTATGTAGTGACATTAACAAAAATGCAGTACGTTTCATATTTTAAATCTTTCTGTGAAAGGATTGAATAGAGCATAATTATATGAGAAAATAAATCTTAATAAAAATGATTGAATTATTAAATTAATTAATTAAAATTAACGTCAAATATGTGTACAGAACTTCGTTTATCTGCATTCTATTTATACGAACAAATTCAGTTCCAAATATCCGAATTAATAGCTCCTATTATCCGAATGACGCTCGGGTATTTCGGATAATAGCATTTCATCGTGTTCGACTTCAGTTTTCTGAACGTCAATTCCTATTATCGGATTAATAAATACTGATAGAAGGGAGAGATAGAGAATCTCTATTATCCGTATCATTCAGTTATCGGAACTGTCCTCTCCCCTCGAACAAGTTCGAGGATAAACGAAGTTTTATTGTATATAAATAAACCTCACTCACTTTAATATCTTTGGCTTTCTTCATTCTATCATCAATCACATGAGATCTACGTTTGTCATGATGCCTCGTAACAGGCCTTGATGACACGGAGGATGTTGGTAACGACGAAACTGAACCATAACTAGTAAGTCCTCTCGCTTTCCGTCTCTTTTTTACACTCCCGCCGAGTAATTTAAGTACCTGCGACAATTTTTTCACATGCAAATTAAAATAAATTCAATTACGCTCGTGTCATCCCGGGTCCTTTTCAACGCGCGCGTACGTTTTCATTAACTTTAACATACACTGCCATTTCTTTGCGACTAGAAAAAGCAATATTTAAGCAATGTTTAATGTTTTTTAACTTGCAATGGAAGATAAATACACAATATCATGTCTTACTTCTAATGTCTGGCTTTCTTTGAGTTATGTTAATAAAATGATGAAGAAATATTTTAAATAAATTTTTTTTTTAATTTGGTAACAACATGTATTTTTAATTTCAAAAGAATGAAAGAATGATGCATCTTTTAATTTTGTGCATTCTTATTCTCATAGAAGAAAAAAATAATAATAGTAACATAACGAATGATTTTATTAAAATAATATCACACTTACTTCACTGTACATATTTTCTAATCCTTCCAATTGTTTTCTAATTGTCCTTGCATCAGTAGTACTGAGATCGGAATCGCTTCTGTCTAACATGGAATCTAAATCAAGTCCTGTTGTGGTGGATGTTAAATCAGCAGCTTCTACTCCAAAAACTAAAAAAGTGCAAGTATTGATATTACAGAAGTATTAAATTTCAAAAAATTAAAACTCACAATAAGTATAAAAATTAAGTATTAACCGTTCTGGAATTATTAATATGAATTTGATCATAAAAAATTTAATGTTATTTATAACGATTAATTATAATTTTTATACAGTTATATTTCTTTCTATATAAAGGTAACAAATTCTATATGCATTACGTATTTAAAAAAATATATAATAAGATTTAAAAATTTAAAAAAAGATTTTAAAAAATTTATATTAAAAATTTTATATTTAAAGAAATACTCACGGTGAGAAAACTTTTTCGCAGCTTCCTTTTTAGACGTCGAAGCGCCACGATGTTTTGTGCTGCTCGGAAAACCTCTCTTTTCCATAGCCTTACTGTAATCGTTATAATTTGGTTTTGATCCATACGGTAAACTAAAACAAAGACATATCTATCTATTAGTATACTATAAAACACTCATATTTGAAATAATAGCAAAAAATTACATAAGAATAAAATTCCTTTATATAATCAAAAATTGTTTTGTAAAAATATTTTATTAAAAAATCGTGTGAGATTATTTTTTTAAGAATAATGAAAGAATAATTAAAGATTGACCTTTCACATTAACATCTTGCATCCGAGTCTCGCGTAACTAACAATTTACAAAGTTGCAACAGAGAGGCAGAGATTTATTTTTAATATTGTAGAGGCCACTTTTCGGCCAGACATCGATATCGGAATTTCGATATACGAGGAAGGTAACAGAATCGGAAGTGACTCGAGGCGGTGACCGGAAGTAACACCGGTTGCAGAAGAGAGACCTGTTTGAAGTTGAGTTACCTTGTTGAGTATCGATTTCTCGGCGTACGTGGGCTGTCATGGGGTGACAATGGTGGCAGAGGCGGCGTTACCGAGGATACACTTTCGGACAGAGTGGAGTGCGCCATGGCTGGAACATCTCTAGGTTCCAAAATACTCCTCAGCTCTGACTCCACTATGTCCACCCATTCGGAATCTTGTGCTGAGAAAGATAAACAAAGAGATACAAATCACATACAACAATTAATATCTTAATGTTATTTATAATGATAATTATACTCAACAGAACAATTAATACCTTCAAATTTTTCGAAAAAAAAATGAATTACGATTAATAATATACTAATAAACTAATAACTAAACTAAACTAAATATACTAATATACTAATAAATCACGAAATAATACATACATATAAAAATAAAAAATGATAATAAGAATAAAAAATGAACGTATAAAGATAACCATCATAGTTATAGTACTATCATTTTTAAGATAATTCATTAAAATAACGTCTACTTGTCTTTATTATTAAAATAATGCATTGTAATCAATTACAATCAAATGCAATTTACAATATTATATTATATATATTATATATTATATATTTTTACAATATTATATAAATAAATAAGGCAATTATATATAATTATAAGATTTTTTTTTAAATACAATAATTTGTATCATTTTTTGATCTGTTTAATAAAAGATTTAATAATAGAGGTATAATAAAAAGTCTTTTGTGAAACATATAACTATTTTTGTGAATTCATATTTTTGCAAATACTAAGTAGCAAGCAAATATTAACAACTTTTTCTTAATAAATGAGAGAAATAACATCTCACAACAAAAAGAGAAAAACTGAATTTTATCATAACAGAAAATAATTTTTATAAAATTGAAATAACATATTAAAAAATCGTAAAATATATTTTTTATTATTATTATTGTTTGATTATTAAGAATGAAAGTTTAAGATTGAATAATCGATTGACTCTTTCATAGGAAACAGCTGACGCTGGAAAAAGTAGTCGAAAAGCATGTATGTGTAAGTATGTGTATGTATGTATGTAATAAGATGACTACAAGCAAAAAGTTCAAGGTAAAATCAAAAAGTCAATTCTTACCTTGCGCTAAAGTTTGATCATCGGGCGGCGGACGTCTTCCGCTCGAATAGACTGCGGAGCCCCTTCCTGAATCGACATTCGAAGAACTCTGGCCGGCCTTGTCGTAATCCGAGCCTGAACCTTGATTCTGAATCTTCAATCGGCCGATACCCTGCTCCAGATCGTCTTTCCTATCTGATTTCACAACGGACTCCTTCCCGCTATATTGTCCACTATCGAGCCTTTTCGATGCCTCGCCGATCATTTTCGTAGCTAGACCGACTCTTAAGCCGTCCGTGTCATCCTTGGGTGTCTTGGAGTTTAAATGACTCTCCTGCTCCGTTCTCTTCTGCAACTCTTCGATTCTCTTTTGCACAGAATTTCCCTCTACCGAATTCTGACCTCCCTCTTGACCCGACGATCCTTGTTCTTGCTCTCTCTTTGATGTTCGTGTCTCGTCTTTTCGAATCCCGAAACTAGTTTCTGGTCGATACTCCTCATTTCTTTGTAATCCATTTCTTCCAAGTTCACACTGACTCCGATCTTCCACCGTAATCTCATATCTAAAATGTATAATATTCTTAGAGCTAAATTTTTAAAAATTCTAGCACACTGCACATTCAAAGAAAAACATAATATGACAACTATACAAGTTTTACAATTTTATGTATAATTAACGTATATAGTTAAATTTATTTCATATTATTTAATTCATATTATTTAATAAATTATTTTATAGCTATAATAATTATGAAGTTTATTCAATTATGTGCATTAATTCTACATATAAAACTTGTACAGTTGTCGCCTACATAGTTTTGCTATCGCTATGACTCGTATTCAGAACGCGCTTATAACGATGTTAGCGCGCATTTAGCATATAGTTTACGTTACTATAGAATTTCAGAAATAAAAGCGCGCACTTATCGATACAAGCGCGTTTTGAATACATTATCTTTTTCTCAGCATACTCCATCTTACTTTGACTCTCTTCAACATATTATACTTTTTACATTTGTTATATCTATAAAAATCTTACGTCAGTTAAATTTGCTATATCTATAGAAATCTTGTATATAGTACAATAATTTTCTTTAAGTCTTACCTCTCTTTATCCAACGGATCTACTATTAAATTCTTCATATTCTCTCCGGGATTCTTCGAAACCTCGGTATTTCGTTCGTCTTCATAACAAAGTTGTGGCTGTGAAGCTGCTTTCTCGATACCCTTTGCAGAATTTCGCCTCTGAAATTCCGTTTCCTGATTACTCTCTGTCTTCATGTACACCTGAGGAACACCATAACGAGGTCTTCCTTGAGCATAATGATAGTAAACCTCTTGGCCCGATACTCGGAGTTCTTGCGCTTGTCTTGACGTGCTCGGAAGATCGATCTGCGACCTCGACATCGCCTGTCGCGCCTGCTGATACTGCTGATAAGAGACGCTATTAGGAAAATATGACTGCTGCATATTTCGCGCACTTGCAGTTTGCGAGCTCTGCTGACCGGCCATTTGCTGGTGCATCTGCTGGATTAATTGCTGACGCTGATGCATGTTCTGAGCGTGCTGCTGTGCGAACCGCGGACTTTGGTGATGGTTCTGATTCTGATGAAGCAACTGCTGAGGACTCTGGAAACTTGGACTCGTCGTCGCATTGCTCACTTGATGCTGTTGCACGGATAGACCGTGCGGTTTTTGCACTTGCGTGCCTTGCCCCTAAACCAACCAACCGGTTCGTTAACAATAAGCTACCGTTAAATCGTGAACGCCTATCTGCTTTTTGTAGAACTAATAACATAGTGGAAATCTACTTTAGTTAAGTTCTAATTAACTGTTACAGACGCGCGTATCGGCACGATAAATTATTATTATTTTATTATTATTAATAAATTCACTGGTTTTTAGAGTTTAATTGCATTACGTAATTTTATTCTACAAGCAGAAATATTTATTTGTAACAATGCGATATCCTATCCTCAAATTGTTTAATCGAGATGTCAACAATAATTTAATATTGTTAAATGGATAATTGGTCTATATGCTTTTTGTCGCAAATTGATAATGTTTAAACAATTATTATAATAAATTTAATAATTATTATAATATGAGTAAAATGCATATATGTGAGCTTTCGCGGATGTTGGGACATAAATTATGTATTTATAATATAATAGATACCATTCGCATCATATACACGCGCACACATATGTCATACATCAACTAATTAAAAGATATTTATCAAATTAAGCTAAAGTATAAATGCAAACGTTTCGATTTTCAAACTCTGGATTTTAATTTTCTTCGATTGTGAAAGTCAAGTATAAACTAATAATATATATTTATACTTTAGAAGACCTGAAGAAGTTTCAAATTCAGAATCGAAACGTTCAGTTTACTTTAATTTTGTTTGATAAATACCTATTTGACTGAATTATATCTGTCTGTTAGAAATACATAATTTACGCAGAGAGGATCACATTTTACTCGTATTAAATTTATTTTTGGAGTCCTATAATAATATTTTTTTAATTATTTAAAATATTAAAATTTAATTTTAAAATTTTAAAATATTAAATTTTTAATTATTAATTAGTAATTATTATTATTATTTCACAATTTTATTTTATTTTAATAATTATATAAATAACTTAATAATTATATAAATTATATAAATTATATTTTATAATTTTATACATAAAAGATTTTGTGAATTTTACTTATACATTTGTTATTTTTCATGTTGAAACTCTCTTTTGTGGTTTTTTCTTACTCTAATTACCACAACACTATCATGCATCAACATTAATCATCATTATTGCATAGATCACATTATAAAAAAAAGTAATCCCGTACAATTTTCAACGTGGTTATGTAAATTTTACAGACTTCTTTACGAATCTTTCCCATCGTGTACGCAACAACATAGAAAGTTGTTGAGATGCATTATGAGTAATATACGCGCACTGTTCGTCAGTGATTTAGCGTTCCATAGCGCGTGTTGCACGCGTTCACTATCATTATACCAACCGTTATTTAACAAACTAAAATGTTAGTGCGTTGCTGAGTATCAATCATTATACTATAGATGGAACATTCTTCGGAAGCCGTGTCACAGCTACGTTATACGTGTTATCATTCGAATATTACATCATGCTGTTTAATGCTCCGAGTATATCAATCAGCTTTTGTACGAAACATAATTGGTTGTTACTTGACTATATGTGACTATCTAATTACTTTATTCAAATTTAAATGAAAGAGATGTCACGAAGAGACAGGTGACAAGCTATGAGACATATTTTTTCATTCGCCAGTGAGTTTCTGTTTCCTGCACGCAACGAATATCCACACCCTCGTAAGAATGTCGATATTACGGAGCAACTCCACAAAAATGTATTCGCGAATAGTATTTCGTTCAAACATATATGTTTATCTTTCCTTATCAGAAAGCAATTTAAATTTGTCTTGAAGAAAAGTTTAAATGAAATAAATTATACTTTTTATTAAAAACCGATTTAAATTTATCTTAAAGAAAAGTTTAAATGAAATTAATTGTACTTTAATAAATCAAAGCTTAAGAGAACAGAGGAAGGTAAGAAAATTATTTTTATTTAAGGATACTTCAAGACAAAGTATCTCGAATAATATTGCATCCTTGAAAGAAGAGCTTAAAAAAGAAAACGATTAAAAAATTCCGCTAATCTTATGAAATAACGAACCAACATCTTATTTTATAGCATAATATTAATTTTATTAATATCATTAATTTATTAAAGAAATAAGAATCTGTATAAATATTTTTTTATTTTTTTAATTTATATTATTTATAATTTATAATTTAAAAAATTTTATTTAATTGTCACGCTCTTTTTTCCATGCGACTCTCAGAAGACAAACTGTGATCAATTCTACCTTTAATAATTTCTTTAATTTTAATGTACACAATTAATTCATAATTTCATCATTTTTCTATTCGAATATTTACATGAACTGATCAGTTTGACTTCTGAAAGACAGGAAAACACAGAAATTGTTAACGTCAAATTTTCACATCATTTTATATACCAGTAAATCTTATTGAAATCAGACATCGACATGAACATTTCTTATCTTAATCTTGAAATGTACCTGTGCTTGCGTGGGATTCTGATGGATTCCTTGATGTATTTGCTGTCCGGTCATACTGCCCGATGTCTGAACCATATACTCCCTCGTAACGTTTTGCACCTGCTGCGCACCTGTCGCGGTTTGGCCAAAAGCAGGAACTTGAGTTTGATGAACTGTTTGAATTCCTCCTGGCGGAGTATGGTGGGTTACGTGAAGCTGAGCGCTTTGCCCTGGTAAATTCGGCTGAATAGTCGCGGTCGGTTGCAGTTGGCCTGGTAGAGGTACATTTTGCTGATTGCTTTGATAGCCGTATGAGTGACCATACTGACCTGAACAAGAGCAAATATTTTATATTATTTCTATTCACAACGTTACACAAAGAAGATTAATTAATACCAGCACAAATTGTACACTGTATGTGATTTAAATAACGTTATTTTTCTCTGTTAAATGTATTATCTTTCCGTTACTTGTTATATTTCTAGTTAAATTTACATATTAAAAATGCATCTATGTATTATGTGTATTATGTGAAGATTTGAAGTAACTGTTTCAATACACACGCAAATATTGAAGTGTAATTGAAACGTTGCATCATATACGTACATGCTCGTTCTGAACGCTATCAGGAATGCTAAAATGTATGAATATGCAATGCGCACTGCTGAAGTTAATTAAAAGGAAAGTTTCTCCTCCATTTATGTGCCAACTACATACATTGAAGCACACGTATGGTGCGAACAAATTTTTATTACGATTATAGAAATTATAGAGGAGAGCAAAACGTTAAGGATAGGAAAATTATAGAGAAAAACTTTTAAATGCTAAAAGATATAAGGATATATATAGCGTAATGAAATTTGAGATATTAAGGAAAAAAACTTTGCATAAAAACAATCGTCAGAAATAGTCGAATGAGCTATATGCAATCTTGTAATCGATCTTCTTCAACATATATGTGTATCATCTTGTAAATATTCAACGACTCGACGACCGTAATTTTTTTCTTACCAACTTATTCATCCTTTCGTCTCATAAAAGACTTTAAAATTATTCCTTCATTTTATTTGACGGTTAAAATAGTGAATCATTAATTTTACATCCGTTTATAGAAATTTAATGTTCATTTATCGACCGCTAATCTCGATTTAAGTGAGCGATTAAACGGAAAGGTATTACTCGTGTATTAAAGCTTACGGTAGATTGCGAAATAATAGCGGTGATATTGCGCGTGCAAGATTCTCATCTTCGTATACTGTGAATTTACAGGTTTACACAATGAGCGAATGCGAATAATATGCCGCGCAAAAAGGAGGAAAGTCTCGTGCACTTATAAGTGACAAGTTATAAGTTACGAGTGGCAAGGTGAGCTCATTTATTAAATAAAAATCGGAGATGTATAATCTAATAAATTTTCAATCAGGAGTTGTGACAAATAATGGTTACCTTGGCTGTCGTCATTTAAAGATAATTACGAATGGAACTCTCGCAACTTTCCTTTTTTAAATTGTACGAATTGCTACATAGTATAATATTTAATGTATTTCTACACTTTATTGTGTGCAATTATATTTACACTCCCAACTGCGTGATAATTAATTAATTA
>Ga0157364_1007071_pt1 | contig 11593 bp, 3 predicted proteins | sample AttsexASBM2_FD_111476 | JGI IMG/M metagenome (GOLD analysis project Ga0157364, IMG submission 111476) | Fungus gardens microbial communities from leaf cutter ant in Ribeirão Preto, State of São Paulo, Brazil - Atta sexdens ASBM2 | ecosystem: Host-associated > Fungi > Mycelium > Unclassified ...
ATTGGGGTTATGATGATTAATCTTAATATAATTCTTTCATATCTAAAACTCGATATTGAACCGAGTTAATAATAATTTAAAATTTATGAATAACTATTAATGTAGTGACCTTTTTATTCCGATAATGTTATGAGTTTATGTCTGTGAATATATACATAACATACGCGTTAATTCCAAGAATAAATAAAATAATTTTTTTTTAAAAAAATCAAACTGAGTGCGGTTTGCTGTGTCTACAAAATACTAATGTTACTAATTAAACATTCAAAAGCAATTAGAGATTGAAACTTTTTGGTAGCCATATGTTTTTGATTGCAAGTGTCGTAGTAATCATTTTCTACAAATGATCGCTTTTTTAGTATTGCATGAAACATTTTTCTGTTTGATATGTCTTTTGTTCAGTACAATTTGCATTTTTTATTAAATAATTTATTAACCTTTATTATAATTATCTTTTTTACAAGCGAAAATTTGGCGATTATAAATAAAAAGTAATAGATGGAAAAAATAATTTATATAAGATACTATAATGAATGTTATGTGTGTTTGTATATAATTCTTTTGTAATTTTTTTGTGATCTTGTGATCTTTTGTGATCATGATGTGATCCATTAAAAATTTGTTTGGTATCGTTTACTAAATCTATTCGACTATCTGTCAGAGGGTTAATCAGATGAATTAATGACATCTATTATTTTATATTTAAAATTTATTATAAAAAATAAAAATATTTTTTAAATAACACACACGCTTTGACGTTTAATGGTAAGCATGAAGTAGAGAAACAAAAGAAAGCTTTCTAGCATTAATATCTTAAAATAATAAAAAAGAATGGAAAATCAGTCTATGCTATACTGATTAATCAATATAATTATACGTCTAATATGCCTAGGAAATTTTAGTTGAAACCATTATAAAACGAATATAAATCTCTTAATGAATATAAAAATTAACTAATGTTAATTAATATAAAAATCATTTAACTAAAATTATTTAACTAAATAAAAATTGATAACTTAAAATTTCGGAAAATGATTGTGCTGATTTTCTCATCAGATAATTGCGTGTAAATTGAAATGGATGTAAAATAATAATACATGTTAATTTAGAGGAATTTAAGCAAGTTTCAGACGAAGGAAGATCTGAAACATTCCTCATTTATCAATCATTATGTTTGTTTCTTTAATTTGGCTATAAAGTTTTTATTGATGAAATGTATTGTGCTTGAATTTTTATTATATTTAAAAATATATTGACAAGCTTAGCATTAAATGTCGAATTCCTTGGTCAGATTATGTAAAGTGCAAAGTATAATAATGATAATTAACGTAGTTAATGAAATTTAATTTGAGAATGGAACGATACTGATTTAATATATCTCAACGCTTATGTGAGCCATAAATGCGTGGGATTGCAATCACATTTAATGCTAAATATGATAAAAATGCGAGCTATAGTATCGCATGTGCGATTTTTCTTCATCTTGGGTCACAACAATCTAACCAGTTTCGCTTTCTGTTTTGTTATTAACTTATTGTTACCATTAATAATTAATGCCAGCTATGTTATATTACAAATAAACTGATAAAGACACATTGTTACCTCCTAAAGTTTTTCGTGGCATCGAAATTTAACAGTGTGTAATTACGTACATTAGCAAGTCAATTTAAACGTTAACATCATAAAGCAACAAATTTTTTTTTGTAGAACTGCAAGCGAGTGTTGAGAGAGAAAAAAGAATTTTTTCGTCCAACAAGATTATTTATTTATTTTAAATTAAATTTCAGCCACTTTTGTAGTGCTGTCGCAGACAGCGTTGGTTATTGGCTGCCTACGAACAGTAAATTGCTGCATTCCGAATTATTATTCACCATGCTACGATCACCTTTAGGATTCTTTGACACTACGCCGTCCGGCAGAATATTAAATCGTTTTGGGAAGGATATTGACACGATAGATAACATTTTACTTCCAAGTATTAGAGCTTGGTTGTTTTATCTAACATTGGTATGCGAGAGAGTTTTAGTTTTAATCTCTGTATATCACTACACGAATCAATGTTTAGCAGAACTATTGGTCCACCAATCGGTACAAATATGATTTATATTTGTAATAATGACAGCTTTCTGTTTTTCTCTAATGATTTCATTCAAATTTCTTCATTAATGATCAATAGATGACTATTAGAAGCGTACGTTATTAATAAACCAATGTTTTTGCATGCCTGATGAGACACTGTGTGTCTTCTTTCTCATTGTACAATCATACAAAGTATTATCTTTATCATTTTTCTTATCTTAGTGTTATTAGCGCTCCCATTTTTCTCTCCGCATATTTATTATTTGTACATTTATTGCTTTTTTAATTATGTGCACCTCAATTTGTGTGACTGCAGTGAGGAACTTGCATATGAAATTAGGTGTGTTTAGATGAAATCAGGTGATGAGCAACTAATGAAAATGAACATTGCCGATCGTAGAGCCTTTTAATCATTCACTCATTTGCAAAAGCTCGGTATATTTGATAATTCGCGGACGCAAAAATATCTAATATGTAAAAACTGTCTAATTTTTTTAATCCGATAAATCAAAGTTGATTACCGATCGTTGTAGGCGTGACAGTATTTGCAATGGCGATATTCCTGGCTAAAGGGACGATAATCGCTTCTAAGCGTATCTTCGAGGGTACGCTGCAACACGTTCTTCACAACCCAATGTCATTCTTTGACAGAACTCCGACTGGCCGAGTTCTTAGTCGGCTTGGTAAAGATATTGATGTTATTGACAATATCCTACCGGTTTATCTGCGTTCTTGGATCACTTGCCTCTTTTCGGTATGATATTCTCATATAACTACGTACTACTGTATAAGTAATGATCTCTGTGACAGTTGATGTGGATTTAATATTACTACGTCTCTTATTTGTCAAGCGATACTTGCTATAGATATCGATATCCTCACTCCTTTTTTAGTATATATTTAAATTTGTTTGGAATTGACATCTTGCACGAAATATTTTTGTTATTTTCTATTGTACTAATAAAGTAATTTACGTTCTAGTAATTTATATATCAATTTTTATATTAATTGATGTTGATTTTACATCAGAATTACTAGAAATTTATAATTGCGAAGTAAAAAAAGTGTCTTTTTTCTTTCTATCGATAAAATCGCGCATTTATACGTAATTATCTTGCATATTTGAATATATAAAAACACATAAAGTGAAATATATTTACGACAGACACAGAGTAAAAAAGATGCGGATTTCTATTAATAGGAATGTACATTCTGTCAGAATTCGGATCTATCTGTTCAGTGGAAATTTGAATGTAGCATTATTTTATAATAATAAAGCTTAGAATTTTAGAAGAAATGGCGAAATGTAAAAAATAACGTAGTGCTAACCTGCCGGCTAAGCGTATATGGGCACGGGTACGCAACTTGATGCGTGTAAGAAGTTGCCGGCAATCAGTACAGCATGGTGGATCAACAAGCTTTGAAAGGAATACGAAGAAACATGTGGTAAGAAATATCTACCTTGATGCTGCTTGCCTGGCTCGAACAGTATTCGAGCGGCTTACCCGTGCATTTTGTGCATTCAGCCGGCCAGGTAACAGCCACATTTTGAATGGCTGCTTTCTTCTTCAGTTTAATTTTTTTCTAAATTTGTCAAAAGATATGTTTTTGTTAATTTATTTTTTTTTTAATATATGCTATTTGAAACAAAATACTGATGGGATAATAAAAAAAAAGATGTACGAAATTGATCGATAAGTTCTTATTCCGGCAGTTTATTAGAACTTAACTGAAAATATAATTGAAAAGGTACATGCAAAGTCATATCAACGAATCATATCTTTTCTGTCATGTTAAATAGCTCGCTGAGCAGCTTATTTTTTCTATTTTATTTTGAGTCACGAAAAAGTGGTTCATGGGAATATTTGTGCTGGATTTTACATTGTGTCATTCAGTCATTTTGCATCATAAAATTCATGGATTGAGCGTTGATTACGATGTATGTCAATTGTTTTAATCAAGAATGTAATATGATAGGATATCCTTTTATTCGTATTCGAAAATATTACGTTGACGATGTTCATTTTCGTCATTATCGTCATTTTCGTTTTATTGTCAATGTATGTATTTAGATTCGACGAATTGGAGGCGCTAAAAAATGACGATTGTCTTAATTTTTTGCAAAATACTTTAATATCACTCAAGATGGAACTTGGCTTTGTCAAATCATTATCATTCTTACATCACTTACTCTACAATTGTTCTCCTTTTACATTTATATTGAATCCTCTTTACATTATGTTTTTTTTCCAGTTACTGTCTTTTTGTGTTGTTACAAACTTTTTTTTGTTTAAGAACGTTATTATTAATTTAAATTTACTTCACGACTATCGTCGTGATAATTTGTACGACTATTGTATATAAGTCATAGTGCAACCATAGTGTAGTAATCATTCAGAGAATGGACACAATTATACCAGTAATATTCAGTGTACAGAAATGGTCTTGCTTGTGCTTGATAACGCTTTTTATTCTATTGCTTGTATAACATCTACCTAACGATTTTGCCTTCTAGGAAGTGTGATTTATTTGTATTTCCTGTTGCTATATATATCCTGTCTGGTATGCACACAGCAAACTTCACATAATATGAAGTCAGAACGGTAGTTTTAAGTTCGCGATATTTACCAAATGCATTTAAATATCAAGCAGTATTACGATAGAAAAGAAAAAAAATTAATTGTTTACAGATATCATTTGGCAATTCGGTAAACGTATCGAAAAGAAAAATAAATGTTTAAGTCTAATATCAAAACTAGGTATGTTACGTGTAACACATGTCTTGTTTAACGTGCAACACATTGCTTATGAGATAAGTTTTTGTTAATTTTTTTGTTCATTATCATTCTGTTTTTTTTTTTTACAATTCGCGCAAATTATGTCAGATACGGTTACAATGAAAGTCATCCATGTCTGATGTTGTAGCGGTGGCGAGCTTTTTCTGCGATTTGGCACCGCAGCTGGGTTGTTGGCTGGCTGCTCGCCAGATGCACATAGTGATGCTGCGTGCTGTGATGCGTGCCCCATTGACCTTCTTTGATACGACTCCTATTGGTCGTATTATCTCCAGGTTTGCTAAAGACGTGGACGTCCTGGATACATCTCTTCCCCCACAAATTTCTGATACCATCTATTGCTTGTTTGAGGTAATTTCTTTCGTAGCGTGCTGAGAGAGAATACCAGTTGGGAATTTCTTATTGCTTTTCCTTTATCTTCTCGACCTCGCAGTTTGAGTTCCACACGTATACCATCACTTTCCACCGGAGAACTTTGATTAAACTGCGATTAGATATCATTGTCAGCCTTGGATATAATTTGTATTTATTAAGAGGTGTCTGAATAATGATGGTACGATATATTATTGTACTTTGGATGGGTATAATTCCCGTCTGTAGATTTGCAAACTGGTTTTGAGAATACATTTGGAACACAATTAAATGTATAGAGTCTGCCAGTATAATTATATAATTGTGTCCGTTCTCGTAAAACGAGAACTGCAGTCCATGAATTACTCTATCTGTACCGAAATAAAGGATATTTTAGCAGTATCAAGTTTGACCAAAAGAGACTTAAGTATACCTTGAGAGACTTAAATATACCTTGACGCTAATGCTTATATGTATTTGTCTAATGTATATATGTGATAATCATATTCATAGTACATGTTGGTGGGCCTATGAAACGATCAGTGCTAGCTTTGTTTTTGTTTTTGTACAACTGCTGTCCGGAAAAGATATGAGAGCGTTTCATTCAATAGAATTTCTGCACGAGATATTATCAATTTCTTTTTTATATGTATCCTTGTGAAACTGATTCGCTCGATCAATTTTGCATTTATTATTTATATATAATATTTTTTTGTCACAGATGTTTCTTCTTGCTCTGACTAATTTATATTTGCATACAATATTAACATTTTTCTATCTTATAAGATTAATGATGAAGTAGATTTTTCAGTGTTATTAATAGCTGTATGCATTGCAGGTGATAGCCACTCTCTTTGTTATAAGCTACAGTACACCTATATTTATCGCGGTGATACTGCCAATAGGCGCGATTTATTATTTTATTCAACGTTTTTACGTTGCAACATCGCGTCAATTAAAACGATTAGAATCCGTGTCGAGGTCTCCTATATATTCGCATTTTAGTGAATCTGTGACTGGTACGTATTTAAAAAAATTATAATTATCCTGCAATATTTTATTTATTAACAAAAATTTACATTTCTAAAAATAATCTATTATTTATATATAGGTGCGCAAATAATTAGAGCATACGGCGTGCAAGAACAATTTATCCATGAATCTGAAAATAGAGTAGATTTTAATCAAGTGTGTTACTTCCCTAGCATTATTGCAAACAGGTAAATATTTGCATGACGCAATTATAATTTCTTTTATACGTGTTTATTAATTGAAACGCATAATGTTGCAGATGGCTGGCCGTGAGATTAGAAATGGTTGGAAACTTAATTATATTCTTCGCAGCTTTGTTCGCTGTTTTAGGTAGAGATACCATGAGTTCAGGTCTCGTTGGTCTATCGGTCAGCTATGCCTTACAAGTAAGATATATTTTCCATCAAAATATATTTTAACGTTATATACAATGTGATATTTTCTATCAAATTAAATAGAATATCTCTCTGTGATAAAGTTAAGTTAAGATAATAAAAGTACTTAAAGCATTTGTTACACGCGGGTGATGTTTATATATTTATTTGATACTTTATGAAAAAACTATGTATTTCATATATGAGAATTCATGTTATGTTTGTTATAGATCACTCAGACCTTAAATTGGCTGGTACGCATGACGTCCGATGTCGAGACTAACATCGTCGCGGTAGAGAGAATAAAAGAGTATAGCGATACCGCGCAAGAAGCACCGTGGAAGAACACTGAATTTACGCCTTCGAAAGAATGGCCTAAGCACGGTCGCGTTGACTTCAAGGACTTCAAAGTTCGCTATAGGGAGGGATTGGATCTCGTGCTGAATGGTTTGACGTTCAGTGTGCTCGGCGGTGAAAAGATCGGCATAGTAGGCAGAACCGGTGCTGGAAAGTCGTCTATGACATTGGCACTTTTCAGAATAATTGAAGCAGCACAGGGGAAGATTTTGATTGATGATATCGATATTTCCAAGCTGGGCCTTCACGACCTTCGCTCGAGATTAACCATCATTCCTCAGGATCCCGTATTATTCTCTGGAACACTAAGGATGAATCTGGATCCTTTCGATTGTTACAACGACGAGGAAGTTTGGAAAGCGTTGGAGCACGCTCATCTGAAATTATTTGTAGAAAGTATGAATGGTCTTCGTAACCTTTCATTAGAAAATCTTGTATTTTTAAAGGATATAATCTATTATCGTCTTACAGATTTGCCAAACGGTCTTTTACACGAGGTTACTGAAGGCGGAGAGAATTTAAGCGTAGGACAACGACAATTGATCTGTTTAGCAAGAGCATTACTTAGGAAAACGAAAGTTCTCATACTGGATGAGGCAACAGCTGCAGTTGATTTAGAAACGGATGATTTAATTCAGACTACCATTCGCCAAGAATTTAAGAATTGTACAGTTCTCACAATAGCCCACAGGCTCAACACTATTTTAGATTCTGACAGGTATATTTCAAGTTATTTTAACATTGTATTTCGTGAGCATTTATACATATATACTATAATTATATTATTTTATTTGTGAAGCACGATACTTTACAATATTTTTATTTATGAGAATTTATTCATTATTCCAGTTTTCATTGAATTTCTTTTTTAATTGTTTTAAGTATATTTTATTTTCAAAACTTTTCTAATTTCAGCTTATTCTCAAACAATAATAATGTTTCAGGGTAATCGTATTGAACAAAGGTCTGATCGTCGAATATGATTCTCCGGAAGTGCTTCTTAGCAATCCATCTAGCTCTTTCTACAGTATGGCTAAGGATGCAGGTCTAGCTGCTTAAGAAAAAAAAATTCATATCATATAATCATTTTTTAGCGGCTGTACATTATTCGTGAGTCAATGTCGAAGTAAACGACACAAAGAAAGCCATAGAACGAAAAAAACGCATAGCCTCAGCATAGATTAATTTGTATAGTAAAATATTTCTACGCAAAAAAAGCAAGAACGTTTAACGTAACCGATGGTGCAAAAACTCTTGTCTCAACATTATTGTTGACAGATTTTATCCGATAAATCTCCGATTACCGTCGATTACCGAACTTCATATATTCTAGAATAAGTTTTGTAGTAAGATCTTTTATCACGAAGCAATGCGACACAATTTTAAACTAGCGTCGATATCCAATATCTAACTTTAACTGGGTAATCGGGTGGATTCCTATCTGATCAATAAAAGTGGTAATCAATGACTTATTTTTCTCGATGCACTTTATTTAAATTATATTCCTCTAAAAAGAGGAATTATAATTTATAATTTTATAATAAAATTAACGCACTTAATTACAATTTTATCACATTTCTAGAATAACAATATTTGATTAACGTTAAGGATCGACACGAGTAAACTTATATACATTTGTGATGTATACATATTTGCACTCTATTATATATTGTAGCGTAGAAGAAATATTTTGTCATGAAATTTTTTTTTTTACTTATATTTTATGAAGCTACGAGGCCTGATAAGAGCGGGATTTTACAATTTCATTCTTAAAAATATTATAATAAATAAAATGTTGGCGGTGGAGATACATGTCTCTATGCTCATATTTTATTTTCTAAAAATAATATTACGTCATGAAATCTTTTCAGCTTCTTTTTTTATGAAATTACGAAGGCGCGTATAGAGCTGGATTTTATTTAATTTTTAAAACATAAATAGATAAAATTATCTACACCTCAACCAGTGACGGATTAACGTATAGGCAAACAAGGCATTTGCCTAGGGCGGCAAATTTTTTAAGACAGAAAATGTTTACACAGTTGAGATAAATTTTTAATTTATTAATCTAACGTTTTTGCATGAGTTATCGAGTTATCGATATTTTATCAGAAACAATATTTTAAATATATAGTTAAAAAATATATATTTATATTATTTATATTATTTAGATTATTAAATGTTTTCAACTAATGTAGGAATATAAAACATTTTTTTAAATTTATTTTCTTTTTTATCAAATTTATAAATTAATGAAGTCACTTGGAGGCAATTAGATGTTGGTGCCTAGGAGTGGCAAAATTCTTAATCTGTCTCACTGATCTCAACTATACTTATAGTGCAGATCAAGTGAGATATTAAAACGAATTTTTATTTTATCTTTTTTTCCAACAAAAACGCTCTATATACGATCCTTTAGGTATCTCCTGGTTTATGAATATCGCAATTACGATTTTCTCGGTACTTTTAACGTAATTTTTTTTAAAGAAATTTTTCTCTGCCAAAGATCTTCATAGTTCTTGTTGATCCTTAAATTATACCATTATATTGTTATATTTAATATTACTGTACAAAGTAATATTATGTACGAAGTTCTTACGGTGTATCTTACTGTAATAACGTTGAATAATTTTTAAGTAAAGATAATGTTAGTTAGAATAATATTTGCAAACCAAAGTTGACTAAGAAATTTTGTTTCCAAAATTTCGACCAAGCGATAGGGATCTTTGCACTCGACTTTTAAGTTAAATTATACCCACCCGAATAGTTTCAATTAAGTAAAGACTAAAGTAAGACTATCAACAAATATGTGTACAGTAATTGATAAAAGTGCGTATTCATTCAGATTAAAAAAAAAGAGAAAGTTCGAAGTAATTATTAATTTAGACAAATGAAATCTAAAATACATTTCTCTTAATTATTGCTTTAATAACATTCGAGATGTGTTTTCTAAATTCAAATTCATATAAATTTTCTTTCTATGAACTATATCTATGAACTATATTCAAAAAAGCATTTTTATTTTCACATTTTCTTTAATATGTATATGACAATCAGTCGCAATAATAATATTTATTTTCACGTTGTTAAATTACACACAAAATGTTAATAGATTGAATGAAAATGTATTTTAATCTGGCATTTGCTGCATACTTACCATATGTAAACAAATTAATTTTAATCCAAAGTTCAGTAACGTAAAATTTTATTTTTATAAATCACTTGTTGAAGCGAATAACGGTGTAGCAATTTCAATTTAGTATACATTTTGTATGCGGTAAAAGTATCTAGAAAATATGCAACATCACATTTTACTATATATACTCTTATCTCTTTATAAAGTTTTATGTATTATTCAAAGTATAGTTAAAAATGACATCTGTGCCTATTTTACAAAGAGCAGTAAAATCGCATTTATCGAGAATTACATAAATTTTTAAAATTAACTCGCGTACTTTTTTTCAAATAATTTAATCGCGTTCATAGATAAATCATGTACTTCAGCCAGTGTTCTCTTAAATTATTTACTATTTTATTTAGATCATTTATGTACTAGATTTGTATAGCATTTTAATCTCTTTAATATCGTATAGCGCTAAATAATCATTGAATACTTTCGAGAGTATTAATAATAATTAAACTTGCCTTGTATCGTTTTATTTGTAAAAGTAAGGCTGCTGAAAAAGATAATTATTAAAAATCGTTTTACAATCACCTAGTGCATTAAAATTTCATCGTTTGGAAATAATTTAATATTCATGAAACAAAAGATACATGATTCACATGGCCCTTGAAAAAGGCAATATATTAGTTACAGCTAAATTTACAATGAAAGGAAAATAATGTTTCTTTAATGACACAAGCGTAGAGATTTCCGAGATTTATGATATAAATATAAAAGCCAAATATTAAGTTTCACCAGCACGTTAACTCGACGCAATTTATATAATCTACTTGGGCCTTCTTAAAACTACAAGACTCGCAGACCTGGTGTAATTACCAGCTTATGACTAGAAAATAATAAATTGATAACGTGCTGTAAATTTATAGATAGCGAGATAGCGAGATATTAAGTTATATAATTTAAATTAACGTGTAAGAAAAAATTGTTCGTCGATTAAATTTTATCATGCAGCGATTTATATTTGTCGTCTTATTAAAAGTTTTTTTTTTCTAAAGTTTTTCTTTTCTTTAATCCTGCGTTCATGTGTTTGTGAAATTTTCATTATCGATACTGCTTGTAATGTACTTCCAATCTATTTCTTGTGCAAAATTAGAAATTCATAGAAATCTGTCTTGCCATTTGTTGTAAAGCTTGGACATTAAATAATATATAATATTATTTTAATTCTTGATTAACTCTTTCGAATTTAGATGCGATAAATTATTTAATAAATTGGAATGAAAATTTACCGGTTTAATATCCAAAAATTGTTTTGTCTCGAAAGAGTTATACAAGATTAATCATTTTTCGATTATATATATTTATATATATATATATATATATATATATATATATATATATATATATATATATATATAAAAAAATAACATAAAAATATATATTATAATTATATTATAACTAATATAAATAATAAATAAAAA
>Ga0157364_1007073_pt1 | contig 11592 bp, 12 predicted proteins | sample AttsexASBM2_FD_111476 | JGI IMG/M metagenome (GOLD analysis project Ga0157364, IMG submission 111476) | Fungus gardens microbial communities from leaf cutter ant in Ribeirão Preto, State of São Paulo, Brazil - Atta sexdens ASBM2 | ecosystem: Host-associated > Fungi > Mycelium > Unclassified ...
ATGTGACAGCGTGACCAATCAACCCTAACCCGAGCTGTTCTAAAAATAGAAAAGTGAAAAGAAAAGAAAAGTAAAGTAAAATAAAAATGAAAAGGGAAAATAAAATAGAGTCCACCGTCAACGGTCTTGACAGTGAATTGGCCAACATGCTGGACAATCTCCATATAAAGCCTGGTGATAAGATTTCTACTTACAATATGAACTTCATGTGCTATGCCTTCCAATTAGGTTGGGAGAATAGTGTTCTGTGCTATTATTATTACCAGAAGCTCCCCAATTGGATCTAGGATCCCATCTCTATCTAGGAACAAGGAAAACCCACCTCATTCCAGGATATGTATGCTTTAGTGATGACCATTGATTACCACTACTGGGAATGAGACTGCAAATGCCACTGTGCAAGGCAGGTGGAGAAAGAGGCTCTTGAGTCTCACTCCCAGAAGCAAGGAAAAGCTTCTACCTCCGGTTCTGCCATGGCTCTCCAGAACAAGGTAAATATATCTCTGGTGGCCTCATCTGCCAAGAACTCTTCCTCTAAGTCATCTCCATCCTCTGCTCCCAAGAAGCAATCCAATACTCTATGGGTGGACCTCTCTTCCAAGCTGGCTAGTAATAGCAAGTTGACTAGTGACGAGTGCAAGAAGTGTCTCAAAAACAACCTATGCTTCTATTGCAGTGCAGGAGACTACAAGCTGGACTCCTGTCCCAAGAAGTAGACCATGGTCTCTTCCAAGGGCCACAGTACTTCAGCAACTGCTGATACTCCAGTAGCTGCTTCTAAGAAACCCTTAGAAGAATAGAGAGTGACCTTCAGAACTCTGCACAGACTGAGGTGAACTTCCCTGTGCAGCAATGAGTCTGATTTGACTCAACACATCCACTCTTTGTTTCTCTTATCTCTCTTTTGATCCTTGGTCAGGATCACCTTAATAAAATTCCATTCTGAGCTCTTGTTGACTCCAGGTCTACTCACTATTTTGTAGATTCTAAATTTGTAGATACTCACTATCTGAAGACATCTGCAACTCCTCTGGTTGCTCTCCACTTGTTTGATGGTTCATCAAACAGCACCATCTCCAAAATTGCCAACTTGCCTATAATTTTTTCCACCAGTGATTGTATGAATCTAGACTTCTATGTCAATTTGCTTGATTCTTCCTACTCTTTGGTCCTTGGATACAACTGACTCACCCAACACAATCCACTGATTGACTGGGTAAATGGGTCAATAAACTTCCATCCATCTTTACAGGAAAATCTTGCTTCTTCTCGCATTGCAGCCAACACACCATTGGCATCTCTGTCCTTTCTGGAGACCCCTCTGCAATCATCAGATTCTGCAGTTTTCATACCTGTATCTGAGACTTCCATGTCTAACTCTGAGCAATATAATATCACAATCATTGGTGCTGTAGCATTCTTGTGCACATTAAAACTTCCAGGCTTTCACAATTTTGAACTCTGTCTTCGTTCTTCAGACATTCAAGCTAACTCTGCAAAACTTGTAGAAGCTCCTGATCTTTCCAATGTCTCTTCCAAGTATTGTGAATTCGCTGATGTTTTCAGCAAAACTAAAGCTGAAGTTCTTGCTTCTCATTGACCTTATGACCTCAAAATCAATCTGGAAGAAGGTGTTCAATCTCCAGTTGGCCCTATATACTCTTTTCAGCATCTGAACAAGAGGCTCTGAAGGAATTCATTGAGGAAAATCTCAACATGAGTTTCATCCGACCAACCTCATCTCCACATGATATACTGGTCTTATTCATTAAGAAGAAAGATGGTTCATTACACCTCTATGTCAACTTCTATAGTTTTAACTGCATCTCTAAAAAGAATCGTTATCCACTCCTACTCATCTCTGATCTACTGGACTCAAAGATAAATCTTCACCATGCTTACCATTTGGTTCGCATCGCCGATGGTGATAAATGGAAGACTACCTTTAGGACATATTATAGATTATTTGAATGATCTGTAATGCTTTTTGGTCTTATCAATGCTCCTACAGCCTTTTAGCGATTCATAAACAACATTTTCTCCAACCTTTTGGATGTCTATGTTGTGATCTATCTGGATAATATACTTATCTACTCGAATAACATGTCCGAGCATCACCAGCATGTAAAAGAAGTACTCAAGTATCTCCGCAAGGCTGGTCTTTATGCCAAAGCAGAGAAACATGAATTTCATTCTGAGTCAGCAGAGTATCTGGGATATATCCTTTCTTCTTCTGGCCTTACTATGTCTGACAACAAAGTAAAGATTATTCAAGACTGGCCAGAACCCAAGAAAGTCAAGAATATTCAATCTTTTTTAGGCTTTGCAAACTTTTACTGCTGGTTTATTTTCAACTACTTGGACATTGTCATTCCATTGACATGCCTCACCCAAAAGGATATTCCTTGGAAATTTGACTCCTTCTATCAAGATGCTTTCAACTCTCTTAAGAAAACATTCACCTTCACTTCTATCCTTACTTATTGGATTCCTAATGCTCAACTCATCGTGGAAACTGATGCTTCAGACTATGCTCTTGCTGCAATCCTATCCATTGTTAATATTGATAATGAAGTTCATCCGGTTGCTTTTCACTCTCACACTTTCACTGCGGCGAAGCTGAATTATGACATATATGACAAGGAATTGTTTGCCATCTTTGAAGCTTTCAAGATTTGGTGACACTATTTGGAAGGTCTAGCCTATCCCATCGATGCTGTTATGGATCATAAGAACCTTGAGTATTTTTTTATTACTAAGGTATTGACCTGGAGGCAAGTGTGGTGGTTCAAGTACCTCTTCCAGTTCAATCTTGTCATCAGGTTCTGCCCTGGTTGTCTCAGCACCAAACTGAATGCTCTCACTGGATGATGGGACGTCTATCCAAAAGGAGGGAATACTGGTTACACTACAATCAACCCTCACAACTTCAAACCTATCTTCACTCAAGAACAACTTGCAGCCTCTGTACGAGCTATGGTTCTTCTTTTCTCTTTTCTCCATGTAGCTACAGTCATAGATCTGGACACCCTATATCGAGACATCCTCTTAGCTCTCTTTAGTGATCTAATTGCTACAAAACATACCTCCACAGATGGCCAGTAGTCTATGGACCTAAACAGTCTACTCCTCCTTGACAACAGAATGTATGTACCATCTGCTGGCAACCTCTGCATATGTGTTCTCCAGTACAATCATGATCACATCCTTGCTGGACATTTTGGTCAAAATAAAACACTGGAATTAGTCTGCCATGTGTTATAGGATGCTTGAATACTAACAATTTTTATTTTTATTTTTATTTTGGACGATAAAGAGGCACATGACACTGTAGTCACATGACAGGTCACATGGTATGATGTTATAGGCCTAGAACATGGTGGAAGAATCTGGAAGATGATGTTAGGGTACATGTATACAATATGGTAGCCTTGAGTAGAGAATAAGGCAGACATGAGGTTGTAGCATGGACAATAGGGCAGGCTTAATTATTGGTAGCACAGACCAGGCATGTTTTGTATATATAGGACTCTAATTTAGCAGAGACTTCTTGTCAAGTTCTTTTGTGATTTTCCCCACTTGATTGCCTACTGAGAGCTTTACTCGCTTGTGTAGCTATTGGACTTTATGTCTAGTGGTTGCTACAACACCATGGATACTCCTGGCCCAGCCTCCATAATGATGTACAACAATTCTACAAGTCTTGTATCACTTGTATGCAATCTAAACCACAATGTTACAAGCCCTATGAATCTCTCAAACAACTCCCCATTCCTGAATGACCATGGAATTCCATTTCTATGGACTTCATCGAGAAACTTTTGTCATCCTCCAGGTTTGACACTATCTTGGTCATAGTCAACTGGCTCACTAAGCAGGCAATCTTTATCCCTGCCCATGATACCATCACATCCGTGGACTTAGTACATCTATTTGTCCTTCATGTATTCTCTAAATACAGCATTCCTTTCCATGTCACCTCCAACAGAGGCTTGGAGTTTGTGTCAAACTTCTTTTGATCTTTAGACACTGCTCTCGACATGCAGCTTCACTTTACTTCAGGCTATCACCCTGAAGGTGATGGACAAACCAAACATATGAATCAGACTCCTGAGCAATACCTCTATGTATATTGTAACTACTAGCAAGACAACTGGTCTGAACTCCTACCTCTTATAGAGTTTGCCTACAATAATGCTCCAAGTGCTACTACTAGTGTTTCTCTATTCTTTGTTAATAAGAGATATCATCTGAATATCACTGTTCACCCTAAACGTGATATTACTTCCTCCTAAGCTTGTAACTTCACCATAAATCTCAATAAATTACAGAGTACCCTCAAAGCTGAAATCTCTACAGCCCAACAGCATTATCAGAAATCTGCTGATGTGCAACATTCCCCTGCTCCTGATTTCAAAGTAGGTGACAAAGTCTTTGTCAAGGCTCAGTTCTTCTGAACCATCCAGCCTTCAAAAAAACTCTCCAAAAAATATCTTGGACCCTACAAAATCATCTCTCAGCCTAGTACTCTATCGTTCACTCTCTGGCTTCTAGAGTCTATGCACTCTGTTCATTCAGTCTTCCATGTGTCCATGCTTAAACCTGCTATGTCCAACACTTTCTCTGAGAGAATACAACTGGCCCCTGCTCCAGTCATAATTGACAGGAAACCTAAATATGAAATTTCTTGAATAGTGAATTCTAAAATTGATCGCCAATGGGCATGCAAACTCCTGTACAAGGTGATCTGGCTAGGGTATGAAGACACTGGAGATAAATCCGAATGGATCTCTGCATCCAAACTTACTCATGCCACTGACTTAGTATCTGATTTCCACATCACATATCCCACCAAGCCCAGTTCTCTCCCATTGTCCTGATCATGCTGTTGTATTTGTCCCCTACCTCCATACATTCCCAATGGGAATTTCCTTCACTAATTCCTTAGTATATTCTATCTGTTATTTTTATTAACTCTCAGCTTCTGCATACTTTTCGGGGTTTCTTTTCAAAACTTTCAAACTTCTTTTCATTTTAAATTCTTGATTTTCTTACTTACATATTTAGATCACATAAGAAAAATAGCAATTAAAATAAACTAACAAAACCATTATACTAATAAGAGGTGGACGACAGGGTTCCTTCCTTCTGAATTTCCCTGGGGCCATCCTCAGACCTCTCCACATTATTTCTGCTCTCCTCTTTTCCATTCTTTTCTTCTGAGCTCCATCTCTGCTCCATTATAGCACCAATCCTCTCCAACTGGGCCATGTTCCTCTCTTGGCCCTCTACCAAGTCCCGGAGGGACTTCCCAACTCCTCAGTACTCCTTTACGAGTTCTTGGAATGCCTTTTCGATGGTACTTAGAGCTCTGCCATAAGTGGGGATCATAGCTGGAATGCTGGTATTAGTATGAGGTACACACTGCTGCTTGAGGGCGATGTACCTGGCACATGCAAGGGATCGGCTATGGAAGAGAAAATCATTAAATAATAATAATAATAAGTATAACAAAAATACTCACCTTGAGAGGTGCACCAGGTAATCTTGCCTAGCGCTCATACACCTCTCACAGGGATTAGCACCCCCTATCTTCATTGCAGCATCTTTGCAGTACTTTCTTGGTTGCTTCTCTCTAGTCTTCTTGGAGGGCTATTGCCCCACCTCGTCTCTGGTGGCGACTTCCTTGTGCTTAGATCCTGTGACCTGGGATCTTTCAGCCCTCTCTAATAGGACAGCCTCTTTCTCTAGTACCTCATCTCAGAGTCATTGGAGATACTCCAACATCCTCTTCTTCTTCTTCTCTTCCTCTGCAACCCTCTGTCTCTCAGCTTTCTCCCAGGCCTTCTCCTTCACTTCCCTCCTTGTCTTTTAAGCTATATGCTTAGCCTGACATAATTTTGCTGCTTCCTTGAGTTGAAGTAGGAGCTGCTACTTCTCCTCATGCCTCTGCTGCATCTCTTGTTGCTGCTTTTCAAGGATCTTGGCATCATTTTGTGAAATGTCAGAGTGAGCAGAGGAAGATATAATGATATAGAAATAAGAGCAAAAAACTTTCTTTTCTGTTTATGTATTGTTGATCCAGGTACCATCATGGGATTTTTGGGTAAACCCAATAGGATTTTGAATAAACTCAATAGAACTTCAAAGGCTCAGTCCTAAGGGGGAAATACTGTCATATACAAGTCTATTCATCCAGAAATTACATCTCTGTAGTGATATCATCTCCAAATTATACAAGCCTGCCTTTCATGGTGGCCACCTTTCTCACAACACATTTTATGGCAGTGCTGCAACCCTCTGGGTATTCTGTTTTCCATGGCAGAGATACTCCTATTCAACTTGGTCTTCCATGACAGAGTTACTCCTATCAGTGTCTCAACACTGAAACCTCCACTCAGGGAAATAGGAGTTTTACTACTGAAACTCTGGGCATCTCCTATACTATCCATTTATATATAAGACTAGTAGTTACACTGTAATTTGCTAGTCTGATAATCGATGAAGATAATTCTTATTGAACTCAATTTCCAGTGTTCAATGGTGACACACCAATCAGCACTCACTCCCATCTTGAACTTCTTTCCATCATCTGAAGTTATGACTATGCAGCAGATAGATGGTGCAGTATATAAACTGAAGCCAAGATTGTTCCACAAGTCCATTCTGTGGACTTCCACCCCAGTGTGAACCGTGCCTGACAATACCTTATTATTTAAGATCTGTTAGTGAGCTCTCAGAAGTTGTCACATACTCATACAAATACATCTGATCTATCAGACTATATCATAGATAATGCTTTTATAGCATCCAATCTACTCAGAACATCTGTAAAAGAGAATAATTTCTTTTTGCTTATTTTTTTTGGTATAGATCTATCTAGTTCTCTTTTATATCTGATCACTTCATAAATAATCATATGATTTCTCATAATCTTTATGGAGCTATGGACTCCATTTCTAAGGACTTTGGTATACCAGAGTAGTTGCTTGTTTTCTTCAATCCTTGAATATAGTCTTAGTTATTAAGTATTAATATTTAAGATATATAAGTACTTTATAGTTTTTTAGCAAAATCAACTAGTATAGTATACTGTTCTGGATGCCCATGCTTGGAGGTATAACTTCCTTCATGTTCCACTTTCTGTTAATATTCTCTTTTTAAATATAACCATCATAATATGTAGAGATACAGTATATCTGCTGAAGCCAAGGTCATCTAAAATCTGCATTTACACATATTAAATAATGTTCTCATGCTTTTCTGATATTTTCCATAATTTTTCTGTAGATGGTTTCCTTTTCTAGATATGTTCCTTATCTAATAGAAGCCAAGTTGGTGTTAAATGCAGTTCACACCTCATTATCTGAAATCTGCTAATAGTCTCTCAAAAGTCCAAATGAGTTAGTTGTGTATTATCCAAGAACATAGAACATAGAAGTCAGAATGATCTTTGGCTTTAGCTTGTGTATTACATCTCTGTAAGTTGTACTGGTTATATATTTTGGATAAGATACATAGATATGACAAATGGCCAAATTTACCAGAAGATGGGTGTGTTTTTGCTAATACTAGAAGTTGGTGGTAATTTTAGTTGATTTTCAGGATAAGGCTTATAGTGTAAACTACCAATTTATATACTAAGTATATTATCTAGAGTAGTTATTAAGAATGGAGATTACTAAGCATTACACTAGTTTCTAGTGATATTTGGATATCAGGAATGGAGATTTATGAAGTTGACAAGACTTCAGTGAGAACATCCAAGATGAAACGGAGAGATATGATCCATACTAGAAGAGGTCAGAGAGTGCAGATAAGAGTAGTTATTGTTATTCATAAGTTGAGATAAATATGGTCAAATTGGGATGTAAAAGCTGGCAAACATATGTTATCTAAATATGCAGAATATAGATGTTAGAATGATCTTTGGCTTTAGCTTATATGTTGTACTTCTATAAGTCATACTAGTTGTTAAAGTTCAAGACAATAGACTTAGTTTATTTGATTTTTATTTCTCATTTTCATTTTCATTTATTTTCTTATTTTGGACTTAGAATACTTATATTATTCTGGATAGAGTAGAACAACCTTCTTAGATGAAAATTATTTACATTTTTCTTAGGGTAATAGTTAGTAGATAGTATGAAATAGATAAGAAGAATACTACTAACATCTATAGAAATTGAGTCAAGCTCAAAATATAAATCAGAAAGTGAGGTCAGTACTAACACTACCTTACTTCTTTATACTTCATCACTACTCACTTTCCCATCACTCTCATCATCATCTACATCAATTGATTCATCTTTCATTTACTACAATATGAGTTAACATGATATAAGTCAAATCTTATTTCAGATGAAGTAGCAGTAGGAATAGATAGTAACATTGTAGACATTACTAGTAAGAAGAACAGAAGCAGGAGAGGAAGGAAGAGTTGAGATAGTAGCTCTAAGATCTAACATTAGATTAAATATAAAAGTGGATATACCACCAATATTCAATAGAGACACAAGTAAGGTTTCAGGATTCATTATGGCATGCAAGCTGTATATTAGAATAAGAATAAGAAATATATCAGTAGAGGAGCAGGTTTAGTAGGTCTTATTATATGTACAAAGAGGATCAGTTAATATTTGGAAGGAAAATATTATGATGATTTTTAGAGAGTAGAAGTTTGGAGTTTCTAATAGTAAGAGAATTTCTTGCTATTCTGAAACAGAAATTCAAAAGTGGAGATAATGAATTAGTGGAAGTAATAGAGCTAAAGAAAGTGGAACAAGGAAGCAAAACAATAGAAGAGTTTGTATAGAAGTTGAAGAGAGTGGCAAGAAAAGCAGGTTTGAAGGAAGACCATTGATTAAAAATTCAAAAGAAGAATAAGTGAAGTAATTCAAAGAAAGTTGATTATTAAGACTTAAGTCCTAGAGTAAAAGTGAAAAAACAATCTTGGATTAGGTAATTACAAGAAAACTCAATAGAATTCCTTAGTACAATATATTCTACTTATATACACTAGAATAATAGTCTGTAAGAATATGAAATGATAAACTTCATTTTTATTTTATTTTTTCATTTCATTTCATTTTAATTATTTTACATTTTTCTATTTTTAGAACTCTGGGATTAGAGTTAGAAGTGATCAGTTACACTGTCACATCAGTCACATCTGATGGTGTAGTCATAACATTGATTACAGGACTTGAGAGAAGGGAGTAGAAGGTTTTGGAACAAAATGATGTTATACAATATGGACATCACATGTTGGCCTCATGCTTTATACATGGTCATTTAGGCTAGTATGGACCATCTGTACAAGTATATAAGGTAGATTATTTTGTAACGAACTTTCTATTGAGTTCTCTTGTGTTACTCTAATACAAGAGTTTGTGCTTTTATCCAACTCAAAGGATTTAAGTTCATAACATAGTCTATGCTATACAAAATTTAGCCTATCCTAAAGGCTATATATATTATATGCTATTAGTATACAGTATAATATTATTGTTCTAGAACTTTCTATATCCTTCTGTGACATGTGATTATGACTGATATATAACATCAAGTCATGCCATGTGATATTTTGTGATAGTCATGTATGATGTTATGTTAAATTCTAACTTTAAGTTAAAGAAAAAAAAACAAAAAAAACAAAAACAAAAATAAAAAATGAAAATAAAATAAAGTTTATTGTTTGCAACTCTGACATTACCTCCCCTTCAAGGTTTCTCCTTTAGAGAAACTGACTTCCATTTTTGCTAGATTCTCTTCAACTTCTTTGAATACTCATCTTTAAACTTTTTATATTTAAATAAAATCTTTGCTATATACTTTCTGTTATGATTGATACCTTATGTTTAGTAGGTGTTGGGATTTCTTCTTTATGACTCTATGATCAGCTGTGACATGTGTTCTCTTTGTGTATGATCAGTCAGTACCTCATGTAGTAGTTAAGGCTTCATTATGTCCACTTCTCCACCACTTTCTTCACTTTATTTTCTCTTCTTTCTTCTATTCCATCTTTTCTTACCATTTCCTTATTTTCTACATATGTATTATGTATGGTTTTTAGGTATATATAGCTATAGATACTATCCTATATCCTTATGCTTTACCAATCAACTTCATCTCTCATTCTTACTCAAGTCTTTGTCTGAGTTGTAGCCTGAGCCAAGCTTAAGGTCATAACACTTCTCTAGTAACTCACTTTTCCTGAACTCCTCTGCATTTAGATTTAACTTTACTTTCCACATCTTTTCTATCCTCTCTTATTGTCTAACTTCTGCTTTTATTCTTTCCTCAAACTCGTTTACTAATTCTTTTGTATTTTCTAAATCCTCTTCTTTTTATTTGTATTTTCTTGATTTTCTACTCTTTTATTCCATTAACTTTTACTAGTTTTGGTTTTTCTACTTTTTGTCTCTTCACTGGTTCTCTATATCTTATTACTCTACTAATATTTACTACTAGATGAATTCTCATAGAGACCACAGTTTTAACTCCACTATGTTCTTCAATACTATCTTCTCTACTACATATAGCCCTACATATCTCTTTATCAACTTTTTCACTGGTCTTTCTTTAAACCCCAAATATTTCATGCTTAACATCACTTTATTATCTTTCTTTTATCCTTCTACCTTTCTTTGTCCTCTATCTGCTTGTTTCTTCACTTCTTCCTATGCTTTCTTTAATACTGCTTCCACTTTTTTCTGTATTTTCTTTATTCTTTCTGTGAAGTCTGTTACTTTCTCTACTTTTCCTTTTCTTCTAATGTCTGTTCCCATTCTCAATTCTCTTCCATAGTTTGCTATGAAAGATGATATCTTTGTTGCTGAATGAACTTTGTTGTTCATCTCAAACTCCACTGTCACTAACTATTCTAGCCAATCTTTCTATCTATACTCTGTGAAGAACCTCAAGTACTGTTCCAACTCTTGATTCATCCATTCCATCTACTTATTTGTTTGTGAGTGAAATACTGTTGACAATCTCATTTCTATTTTTAACATCTTATTTAACTCCTTCATCAATTTTGCTACAAACTGGAGTTCTCTATCACTTATTACACTCTTTGATAATCTATGTAACTTTTATATTTTATCTCTCAACAATCTTGTTAATTCTTCTACTGATGTTTTTTTTGTTACCACAAAATATGCTATTTTTGACAATCTATTACATATAACTAATATCACATTTTTTTCTGCTACCAACAGTAACTTAGTGATAAAGTTAACTATTAAGTGTGCTTATGCCTTCTCTAGTACATTGACTTTCTCACTAGTATCTCTGTTTTATTTTTCATCTTCTGACATAAATCACATTCCTTCATATATTTTTCAATGTCCTTTGTTACTCCCAGCCACTAGTAATTTCTTGTTACCAACTCTGTCATCTTCAATCTACCCTCATGTTTTGCTACCAGTATATCATGATATAATGTCAGGCATGGTTCACACCAGGTGTTATGATTCAAGACTCAAAGTGTCAAGTCAAGAAACAACTCTTGTATTGAGTAACACAAGAGAACTCGATAGAGTTCCAAGTATAGAGTAGTCTACCTTATATACTAATCCCCATGGTCCG
>Ga0157364_1007074_pt1 | contig 11591 bp, 15 predicted proteins | sample AttsexASBM2_FD_111476 | JGI IMG/M metagenome (GOLD analysis project Ga0157364, IMG submission 111476) | Fungus gardens microbial communities from leaf cutter ant in Ribeirão Preto, State of São Paulo, Brazil - Atta sexdens ASBM2 | ecosystem: Host-associated > Fungi > Mycelium > Unclassified ...
ACTAGTCCCCATGGTCCGTGCTAACTACTGTGCACCCTACCCTAAATGACCATGAGTATTACATGAGGTTAGCATGTGTTGTCCATGCTGTATGACGTCACTTTGTTCCAGAACCTTCTACTTTATTCTCCTAAATCCCATGATCAGTCTTGTGACTACGCCATCAAATTGTGACTGATGTGATGGCGTGACTGATAACCCCTAACCCGAGTTGTTCTAAAAATAGAAAATAGAAAATAAAAGACAAAGAAAAGTAAAATACAAGAAAGAAAATAAAAATGAATGAAGTCCACCATCAATAATCTTGACACAACAAGTATGTAGATGAACATGTTCAAGAGATACAAGATCTATACAAGGAGAATGAAGACAAGAAAGAAGAAAGAGTGAAAAACAAAGAAGTAATCCTAATCAAGCTATACAAGGTAGATGAGTCAACATCAATGACAAAGTCCAGCTTTATAGATGATGAAGTTGAGAATTTAATCAAGCACATGAAGTTCATCCAATCCCCCACACAGACAAGGATCTTTTGACCACTCCCACATTATCAATCACTTAAATCCAGAGAAGAGCAAAATCCTGAATTCTGGAAAGTGGCTACAGCACTGGTTGAAGAAAAACACAATATGGAAATGTCACAAAATGGCTACCCTATAGCCATGTATCAAGGAGGACCACCACATGAGCCATACTTTATCGCAATCGATAATTGAGGACAAGCAATAATTGGTCCTAACAAGAAAACAGTGGTGATGTATGTGGTAGGAGAACTTGAAGTGTTGATCTAAATTCATAGGGACATGAAGTCTGAAAATGGGGTATTGTTACGATTGATACCTTGAGAATGCAACATGGAAATAGGCTTAGGGTATGATGATATGATCGGCTGTACCGTAGTAGTCTTAGTCAGCATCTCATGTAGTAGATGCTACAACCTCGCTTTTTCCTTCTGTACAATGACTCAATTGCCTTATAGACTATATATTGTTTCCTCATGTATAACAGATATATAGCATAGATATTATCCTGTATCCTTATGCTTTACCACTTATTCTATCCCCTTAACTCCTTCTCAAGTCTTTGTCTAAGTGCAACCTAAGCTCTAGCTTAAGGTCATAACATACAGAAGCTGAACTCTTTGCTATTAGGTGTGGCATCGATCAGGCCACTAGTATTCCAGACATTTCCAAAATTGCTGTCATCACTGACTCACTTCATGCTGCATGTAGGATCTTTGACTTCTCACTATATTCATATCAAATACATGTTACTTCTATCTCCAACAAGCTCAGAAGATTTTTCATCAAAAAATGTAATAATAGAATTTTGGGAATGCCCATGTCAGTGCGAGTGGTCACTTCACAAAGCTGTTGATATGGAAGCTAAACAGTTCCACTCTTAACCTCTATATCCTTGCAAGTCATCTTGGAACTTTAGCAAGAAAAATGAGTGCAACAATATCTTATCCAGCTGGAAAATGACATTTCAAGCATTAGATCTGAAGAGACATCACTTCCTTGATCTTTGCAATGAATACAACAACCCTCTTGAACCTACATATGCGAAAGACAGATCTTAGCTCAAATACTTTGGGCATTCAAATTCACTCTGCATGAGAGCAACTAAAGCGATCATTAATCATGCTCTTATTGGCAAGTACAGGCTAAAATTCTTTCCTCAGGAAGATTTCAGTTGTCTGTGTAGTTCTTATTCCTTAGAATCAAGGCATCATATTCTTCATGATTGTAGAAGGTTTAATACATATTGGAATCTGAGAAGAGATTTGATAAGTCATTTTGTTCTTTTCTTAGAGTTTAACAGTAGTGTGTTTCTGTTTGGAGATGCTATTACTTAGTTGAGTTAGCTTTTATCACTACACAACTTTTTTCTTTCTTTTCTTTTTTTAAATTTTTACTTTCTTTTCATTTCATTTTGTTTTCTCCCTCATGTAAACTGGTTCTTCCTGTACATAGTTATGAAGTAGCTACCATGGTTTGCCCTTGTGCCCCATGTAATAAATTGGTGATTTAAAAAAAATATACATAGTTACAAAAGTAGCTACCATGAACTGTCTTTATGCTCTGCATAATAAATTGTTGATTTTTTTTTAAAAAAAAAGAAAGATAAAGAGGCACATGACATGATATCATAGACCTAGGACATTGTAGAAGAAATTGGAAGAATAACATCAAGATGCATGTCTATGGCATGTTTACTTTATAGTATACATATAGTATACTCATGGCTAATGTATAGACATTAGGATAGAGCTATTTATCACTAGCATAGACCATATATTTGTAGTATATATTGAGTAGAAATACATCAGGAACTTCTTGTCAAGTTCTTTTGTAATCCTTATGAGACTCTTTTGTTATAAGACTACTTAGTGTACTATTGATTATTTTTATTAGTAGTTACCACAATATAAGAAGGTTCTGTGAACATCAAGAGCATTGATTATAGAGCACAGAGATGATTTCTTTTCCTGCTGGGAGCATCTAGCAAGAGTTATGAGACTGGTATGAAATAAGCAAACTATCAGAGTTGTAAACAATGAACTTGATTTTATTTTGTCTGTTAAGTTTCTTTTCTTTTTCATTTTGGACTCAGACAAAAGTGTGAAGTCACACATGTCACATTGTTGTTACATATATCACAGTCACAGCCACACAATCATGTAACACAAAGAAGGTTGTAGAAGGTCCTAGAATAGATGACATTATATAGCATAACAACAATATATTGACCTTATAGCAAGCACATGTACTTCAGGAAATGTTAGTAGTAGTGTGTACATAGACCAAGGTCTGTAGTATATAAGGTAGACTAGTTTGTACTTGAAACTCTATTGAATTCTTTTGTGTTACTCAATACAAAAGTAGTCTTTTGTCTTTACTCAAAAGCCTAAGTTATAACACAAACAGATGTGTCTAACAGATTGCTATTCTCAAGTTTGTATTTTTTTACCTCAAGTATAGTAAACCTATTTACTAGCAGTTAGAATGTACAAATTGCTAGCTACTCTATGTAAAATCTATAATACTATCAATATTATCCTAGTCTTCAGGCTCTAACTGCTATATAATCTCTATGTCCTTTAATACATGTAAGTCTTCTATCAATTTCTCCTATTTCTCAGCAGTTATTTGCCAAACATCCAACCTCACTGTGTTATGACTTAAGCTTTAGAGTAAAGATAAAAGATGACTTTTGTATTGAGTAACATAAGAAAACTCAATAAAGTTCCTATTAAAAACTAATCTACCTTATATACTACCAACCATAGCCTGTGCACACACTATAACTAACCTACTCTAAAGTCTATATACTCTCCATAAGACTAATATACTGTTACTATACTATATAACTTCATTTGTTTCAGAACCTTCTCTGTATCATGTGACAGTGTGACCCATGACTGTGACATATGTGACCACCATGTGACAGGTGTTATACTTCTATTATGCTTTTGTGACTTGTATGATGTCACCTCACACCCTTTGCCTAAGTCTAAAATAAAAAGATAAATGAAATAAGGATGAAAATGAGAAAGAATAAAAAAGAAAACAAAGTTCCTATCTTCAACTCTGACACACTGAGCACTCCTTCCACTATCACTAGTTTCATTTCTTCAATCTTTTGTCCCTCCACTTGTTTCTTGTATCATACTACTCTACTAATGTTCACAACCAGATGAATTCTCATTAAAGTTGGCAGTTGTAATTTCACTGTATTAGTAGACACTACTTCATTAATGATATATGGACCAACATATCAGTCTACTAACTTCTTTACTGGTCACTCCTTAAACACTAAGTTTTTCATACTTAACATTACTTTATCATTCTTTTTCCATTCTTCTGTCTCTCTTCTTTCCCTGTCTGCTTGCTGCTTCATTTCTTTCTGTACTTTTCTCAATGCTGCTTCTGCTTCTTCTTGCATCTTTTTCATTCTTTCAGCTCTTCTCCACTTTTCTTTTTCTTCTAATGTCTACTCCCATCTTCAACTTCCTTCCATAATTCACCATAAATAGATATATCTTTGTTGTTGAATGTGTCTTGTTGTTTACTGCAAACTCTGCTGATGCCAACCATTCTGGCTAGTCCTTTTGCCTATGATCAATGAAAAACCATAAGTACTATTCTAACTCCTGGTTTATTCTTTCTGTTTGACCATCTGTTTGTGAATGGAATGATGTTGACAACTTTGTTGCAATACCCAATATCTTACTCAACTCTTTAGTTAACTCTACTACAAACTGGGGTTCTCTATCCAATACTATACTCTCCAGTAACCTATGTAACTTCCATACATTATTTCTAAATAATCTTGCTAGTCCTTCCACTAATGTACCTTCTATAGTTGCCACAAAGTGTGTTATCTTGGACAACATATTGCAAACTACTAGGATTGTATTTTTTCCAGCTAATACTAGTAACTTTGTAATAAAGTCAATTATTAGATATGTCCACAGTTTTCTTGGTATCTCACTCAACTTCAACTTTCTCACTAGTGCTTCCATTTAATTCTTCATTCTTGTTAGACATGATTCATACCAGGAGGTGAAAGCTTGGCTTGAAAATGTGTAAAGTATAGAAACTTTGTGAACTGAGCTCAGTGATGTAGACTTGTTAGAATAACCTTGGCTTCAGCTTATCTACTGCACTATCTGTCTGCTACATAGTTGCAACTTCAGATGAATGGATGAAGTTCAAGATGGAAGTGAGTGCTGATATTGGTGTGTCACTGTTAAACACCAGAAATTGAGTTCAATAAAAGTTATCTTCATTAACTATCAGACTAGTAAATTACAGTATAACTACTAGTTTTATATATAAGTTAGATAGTTAGGAGATGATCAGAGGTTTCAGTGTACTGGTATAAGTGGAGATTTCAGTAGTGAACACTAACAGGAGTTGAATAGGAGAACTCTACTATAGAAGACTGAGTTTAATAGAAGTATTCCCATCATAGAAGACTGGATACCCAAGTTGTTGCATCACCACTGTGGGAACATGTTGCAAGAAGAATGGCCATCATGGAAGACAGGCTTGTCTCAGAGATATTATAATGATAAAACTGCTGTGGGGACATATCTTTGGAATAGTTGGACTTAGCATATAACAATTCTCTAACATATGTCATATCCTTCTGCATATTTTCCTACATCTTTCATTATTCTTGGCCACCAGTAATTTTTCATAACCAACTCTGTCATCTTCCATCTCCCCTCATATCCTGCCACTGGTACATCATGATGTAACTGGATTATTTCTACCCTTAATTATTCATCCTTTAGCACATATACCTTTGCTTCTTCAACACTAATTCTCCTTCTATTTGCCATTCTTTTTTCCTCAACTTCTTTATCTCTGCCTTCTTTATCTCTTTTACTACTCTGACTACCTCTTTGTCTTTACCCTTAGCTTTTTTAATTTTTTTCTACTATATCTGCTTCTAGTCCTTCTATTACTACTTCTGCTAAACTACAAATCTATTGGTTCTTAATTAGAATCTGTTTTACTATTGTCATTTTCTGTTTCTACTTTCCAGTCCAGTCTCTGACTTAGTCCATCCACTTTTCCTATTTTTTTTCCCAGCACATATTTCAAAATAAAGTTGAATCTTGATAGCTAGAGGGCCCAACAGGCTTGTCTTTTGTTCAACTTTTGTGCCTTCATAAAGTACTCCAAATTTTTGTGGTCTATTCAGACCTCAAACTTAAATTTGGTACCTTTTAACAAATACCTCTAGTTCTCTAACCCTCTTATCACTATTAACATCTCCTTATTATGAATTTCATAATTTCTCTCTGTCTCATTGAGTAACTTTGAGAGATATGCTACTAGCCTCTACCATCCATCATCATACTCTATTGATAACACTTTCCTTGTTGCATAGTCTGATGCATCTACTTCCATTCTTATCTTTCTATCCAGATCCAGTGCCACTAATATTGGTTCCATTGTGAACCTTTTCTTTAATACTTCAAATGACTTTTCCTATTTAATCCATTACTCCTATTTCTGTTCCTTTCTCATTAACTCATACAATAGCCTCACTATCTTCACAAATCCTTTCACAAATCTCCTATAACAGTTAGCCAGCCCTAAGAATTTTTGTACATCCTTGACTAATTTAGGAACTGGCCAATTCAACACTGTTTTCACCTTTTCTTTCTTCATTCTTATTCTTTCTAGCCCAATTACAACCTCTAAGAAATCTACTTCTACTAATTCATCATGTCCTTGCTCAGTTTCTGTCCCCACCATTATATTATTAATAAAACTCACTACTTTCCCTGTGTTAACCAAGTCTTTTAGCAACTCATTCATCATGGCCTGGAATGTGGCTGGTGAATTTGTTAATCCAAAAAACATGACTTTTGGCTGAAACAACCCTTCTAGTGTTATAAAGTCCACTTTCCACTCATCTTTCTCTTTTATTCTCACATTGTTGTATCCCCACCTCAGATCCATCTTTGTGAACATCTTCTTGGTCCCAATATTCTCAATAACATCTGAAATAAGTGGTAGTGGATAATTATTTTTCACTGTCTACTCATTAAGATACCAATAGTCTTGTACCATCCTCTTTTTCCCATTCTTCTTCCCTACAAAGAATACTAGCATAGTCTGTAGTGACTCTGACAGTCAAATATTTCTCATCTGCTCCTGAATGAACTCCCTTACTTTCTCTCTTTCTTCTCTGGACAAGAGATAAACTTTCCCTTTTCTTGGTATGAATCTCTCCTCTAAATTTATTGTATGATCCCATATCTTCCTTGTTAGCATCCTCTCACTTAATTTCTTTCCAAATATCTTGATCTACTTATGGAATCATTCTGGCACTAACTTCTTTGCCTCTTCTTCTAATCTCACTGCTTTCTCTTTCTCATCCCAAATTTCCCATTCTTCTGCTACTTTCTTCATCTCTATTGTCTTCTTTCCCTTGGATTTTTTCTTTTTCTTTTCTTTCTTCTTTTCTCACTTTGCTTCTTCTTTCTGTTTCTTTTCTTCTTCCTTTTGCTTTTGCCATCCTAGTTTCTTTTGCTTTGGTCTCTATTACTTTCTACACTCCTCTGGATATCTCGTCATTTTCACCTCTTCTATTTTTCAATCAATCTCAGAGTTGTGGTGAGCTAGCCATAGCATCTCCAAGATTACACTCCACTTCTGCCTACCAATCACATCTATCTCTGTTTTCTCTCTATGATCTTGGTAATAAATATTAACTTCCACAGTATTTTCTATCAGTTCTTCTTTATTGAATGTTCCATTCACATTTCTAACATAAATAGGTTTCTCAATTTTCTTCAGTTTAAATCACTACTTTTTTGCAAACTCCAAACTCATTACTAACTCTATTGCTCCACTATCTAACAATGCTTCTGCTTTAATTCCCTCTTATATATCTACTCTTTCTAATCCAATTTTTATGGTTACTTCCCTCAATAATTCTTTCACTATTTTCTTACATATTCCATCTTTTTTTTCTCTTTTTTTTTTCTTTGCTTTTTCTTCTCTCAAGATCATCTTTCTGTCTTTCTCAGACTCCTCTTGATCTGGAATACCAGCTTGCATTACACAATTAGCTAGTATATGGAATCTATTATAAGAGCTTAGTTGAAGACTACTAGACTTTCCTCTTTTTTTAATTTTATGTGAGATAGCCAAACTCTCCACAACTATAGCAATTTCTTTTTCTATTCACATCTATTGCATAGAGATCTCTTCTTATTCTCTCTCTTCTATCTTCTTGCTCTTACAGGGGGTTTTCAACTATCACTGCATTCATTCATTCAATCCCTTTCATTGGAGTAAGTCCTACCAATGTCTATTATATCTTCTGCCTCCTCAGCCAAATCTGGGATAGAGGTATTTGGAAGCCTCCTTAATTGCTCCTTATTCATTCCTGCCTCTGTTTCTGATTTCTATTTTTGTACCACTGTTCAATGCTAGTTGGAGGCCTTTCTGTCTCTATCAACTTTCTCCTAATTATCCTGTTCATCCCTTTTTTGAATTCCTCTACAAATGTCCTTTCCTCATATCCACTGCCCTTAGCTGCTTTTCAAAATTTCTGCAGAAATTCCCCCATTGTCCTTCCTTCTTGCTCTATCCTTCTGAGTTCTGCCACTTTAACTGATTCCTTATCTCCTCTCCCAGCTTCTTCCTTTAATTCTAACAAAAATTTCCCTACTAATCCAAATTCTACTTCTCCTAATTCCAAATCTTCTAACAAATTCTCTTTCTATATGTTTTCCAACTCTCTCTGCACATATTATAGTATCTATTAGATCTACTTCTCTACTGTCACTTCTCTCATCTTTATTCTCAAATATAATCTGCATACTATAATAAACCCTTCAACCTTTTCTGCTTCTCTATTAAATACTAGTGGCTTGACCACCTCTATATTGAATCCTGTGTTAAATCCTTCTGTCATTCCTCCTCCTCCCATCACTGCTAACAGTGTCTAAATTTGCACCTGCATTACCACCAACTGCTCTTGCTACTGTCTTATAATTTGATGTAGATTATGTTGACTCATGTTGTTATTGTAAGATAGAGGAAAATCAATTGACAAGGGTAATTGTTGGTAGTGACAATGTGTAAAGAGATAATAGAAAGGAGCTTGTATCAGACTTGCTCTCAGATTCATATTCTGAACTTGATATAATCTTGGTAAGTGCTAGTAGGCCCTCTTCTTGTCCTACCTTGCACTATCTACTGAATACTCAAGCTACCAACTACTGTCTTAAGGAAAGGTAAACAATTTTAGTCTAAGAAGACTGTTTTACTCTAGGCAAAGTCTTAAGAATGTTTGTCATTTATTCTCCTATGTATACTTGTCACAAGTGGATCAACAACACAGAGCTGATAATGAAAAATGTATAAAGTATGTTTACAAAAGGTAATATGTCTGAGATACATCAGTGGGTTTTGGTGCACACAAATAGCTAAAATTCTCCTATCTAGCTAGTATATCTCTTATGCCTAGAGTTTGACAATTCTTCTTGGCTAAAAAACTGAGCTGTTCTCTTGGTCAAGAATGATAAGAAAGTTAAGAAATAAGAAGAGCTCAGTCTTAGACAGTCTTAAGAGGCTATTGAGTTCTAATGTTATGATTTTAAGTCCAAAGAGTTTTAGATAGAAGAATGACTTTAGATTAAGTAATCACAAGAGAACTTGACAGAGTCCTAAGTACAAAATAGTCTATCTTATATACCACAAACTGTGGTCTGTGCACACACTACAACTATCCTGTCCTAAAGTACATGTGCTTTCCATAAGACTAATATATGGTTGCCATACTGTATGACCTCATTTGCTACAGAACCTTCTTCAACCTTCTCTTTTTTATGTAATGATGTGACAGTTCTGACAGTGACAGTGACATCACACTAACACCCTAAATGAAAAATAAAATAGAAAATAAGAATGAACCAAGTCCAACATTCATAATTCTGACATTTCTGTAGCTATTACTTTTCTAAACTCTGCAGCCCTCACTATGAACTTTACTACTATCTCATATACCTAGACTTTATATTCTAATCTCCTGGATCAGTATATATAAGAAAAATAATAACAACAGCATGGCCAGAAAACACCAGAATAATAGTGAATTGCCTGATATATAAAAAATTATCTACTATTTAAGATTTCAGAGTTTCAAATGTAGATCAAGAGGGCTGTAGGTGCAAAATAGTAGGCCCCCTTACAATAAGATAATTGCACCACTCAAGTATCCAAGTATTTTACTTTTTCTAGTATTTAAGGACTAATAGATATATTATAATCTTCAGTCTAATAATCAACTATAACTACAACAGTAACACACTTTATCTTTCTATTTCATCTTCATTATCTGAAGTTGTGACCAAGTAGCAAATAATTAACATAGTATATAAGCTGAAGCTAAGATCATTCATAAAGTTCACAACTCCATTTTTCTTTAATAAGTTTTCATACTTAATCTGAACTCTATTATTATCATGGTGCACTTGGACACTACCATTCTTCTTTTATTTTTATCTATTTTTCTTGATTTAATATTTCTTTTCTTTTGATTTTCTTTTTCTTTTCTTGGATAATGAAGAGGTATGTGACTGCAGCCACATGACATGTCACATGATGTGAGATCATAGGCCTAGATTCTAGGAGAAGGTGCTAGAAGAATGATGTCAAAGAGCATATCAACAGTATGTTTATCTTATAGTATACACATGGTGTACTCATTGGACAATGTATAGACTTTAGGGCAAGGTTATTTATTGTTAGCATGGACCATGTATGTATAGTATAAGTAGTGTTATGATGCATGTGAGGACTAACATTTTTCTTGATTTTATATTTCTTTTTCTTTTGAATTTCTTTTTCTTTTTATTGACAATGAAGAGGCACATGACTGCTGTCACATGACTTGTCACATGATGTGAGGTCATAGGTCTAGAATGGACTAGAGTGGGCTGGAGTAGTCTAGAAGAATGACATCAAGGAGCATGTTAACTGCATGGCTACCTCATAGTGTACACATGGTACACTCATGGATGATGCATGGACATTAGGGTAGGGTTAATTATTAGTAGCACAGACCATGTGTAATTTATATAAATAGGGTAGCAATTTAGCAGAGACTCCTTGTCAAGTTCTCTTGTAATTCCCACTTGATATCCTACTGAGAGATTTATTGCTTGTGTTGCTATTGGTCATTGTGACTAGTGGTTGCCATAACAAGTAGGGTAGCAATCCATCAGGAACTCCTTGTTGAGTTCTCTTGTGATCCCCACAAGATACTTTACCTATAAGTTTATCTTAGTGGTTCTATTAGTCTTTTGACTGGTGGTTGCCACAACAATTACAACTCTACAGACTTTTGCCCTAAGTGTAAACTATATCTAACAACTTTAAAAATCAATTATAAATCATATAATTATTAAAAACACATAGATATCAGACTTAGCAGGAGTTGTGAATAATGTTAGGGCTAGATGACAAATCACTTACAATAAGATATAGCATAATAAGTAATGATTAGTAATAATAGAAGTAATAATGACTCATGATGACAAATCTCTCACACTAATGTAGGTAGATATTATAATAACAGACATAGTATGATAGGCTAGCTAACATTAGCATGGACCTCTTGGTGTAATAGTATATAAGGCAAGGGATATAGCAGACTTCTTATCAAGTTCTCTTATGATATCCCACTAGAGTGTTCGAGTGAACCTGAGTGCATCTATAAGCCCAATGTCATCTTGACTAGTGGTCGCCACAACATAGAAATAAATACCAGGAACTGGTGTAACTTTAGACGAAAATAATGCATCTTATCAATATTTTGGTATGCACAACAAAGACAGATTTCAAGTACATTTGCTGGACATATCACATCACGTCATACCATATTATATAATGTCAGAGTTTAAATAATCCTTCAACAAGTTTTCAGCCGGCCGTCCTTGTCGGGGAACAAATTTGCATTTGAACGGCAAGGGCTCGCTACGAGTATAATATTAATATGATCCTGCACAGAAGAGTCGTTTCAACTTACGAAGTGAGAGAATCCGAGCTAAA
>Ga0157364_1007075_pt1 | contig 11591 bp, 3 predicted proteins | sample AttsexASBM2_FD_111476 | JGI IMG/M metagenome (GOLD analysis project Ga0157364, IMG submission 111476) | Fungus gardens microbial communities from leaf cutter ant in Ribeirão Preto, State of São Paulo, Brazil - Atta sexdens ASBM2 | ecosystem: Host-associated > Fungi > Mycelium > Unclassified ...
CAGCAATAATACAATAATTGTATAGTTTACTACAATAATTGTAGTTTGCTTTTGTTCGCATGTAATCTGCGTATACTTCCGCTAAGGCGGATTCTGCGTCGGAAGTAATTTCTGCAGGCGAAATTTGTAAACGTGCTAGAAATGATTAAAGTATGGATATGTTGTATCTAGGTACATGCTCTCTACATATGCACATTTTATTGGAGTTTCTCTCTTTTTCTCTTCCTAAGGTTGATATTCTTTTCGATCAATCTACTCCCTAATAATTACACTAACGAGATTGATAAAGAAAAAAAGCTTTGTGTTATAGATATATGTATAATCACTGTAATCAATACTTTGAATTTTTATAAGCGATGAAAATATAGGTACCTGCACGTTCCAATTAGCCCCAGGCCCGCAGGCTCTTCTCTGCGTCCCCTGCCATTGAATGCTTCCTTGTGGCATCCTGTGTGCTCATAAAAACAATGTTTTATTGTATATGTAATATTGTAATGTAGAAGCAAAAAAGGAAATTTAAGATTTCAAGTTTTGATACGTAGATATAATTATAATATATCTATTACATAGTAGAAACAAAGTTAATGTATTGAAAGAAAAAATTGGTGCAGCAATTAAATAGTAAAATATGACATAGCATTTTTAATTGGCTGCAGCAGCCAATTTTTGGTTATGTTAGCCTATCCGTAATGTCAGTATAGGATTTTTGATAAGCTAATGCAATCAAAAATTGACCGCTGCAATCAATTAAAAATGCTGTGTCATATTCAGACAATCTTTTTTTCAATCTATAAATTATATCAAATTTTAACGAAAACTACGAATTATTAATTATTAAAATATTAGTTATATAAAAATATTTAGTTTATACTTTGCCATAAAAAGAATGAGCTATTGAAATGTTAAACAGACTATTAATACTGTTCGTTGATATGATCTGATGAAATTTTTTAATATAGCAAATAATCAAACGTATATACGAGTCATACTTTTCATTATTTTACAAAAATTGAAATGATTTCCGATAGCTGATATTCCGTTTATATCCCAGTTTTTATAAAAGTTCTTTTTGTTAGCACACATTTCTGAAGTTCAGGAAATAGGAAAAATAATTATATCTAATTTTACACGTATTCTAACAATTTATTAATAAGAATTCGATTTAATCAATTATAATTTTATTTATTATAATTTAATAGTATTTGTAATGTGTAAAATATTTGATTTGTTGGTTTAAAATTTATTATATGATTTTTCATTTTTGAGATATAAATACAATTTGAAAATAACCATGTTGTATTTTGTTTGTCAGTTCCAGTAGCTTCAGTCAATTATTTTTTGATTTTATCTATTGTATAAATACAGTATTATTATGTAAGTACAAAAACATTTACTTTCTATATGAAGAATTAAGATGGAATATAATGCTTTTTCATGTATTGCATCGGAAAAGAATTATTTTCATCTCAAAAACAAAAATTCATTTATTCTGAAAACAAAAAATTCATTCCGAAATGAAACAAAATGTATTTTAAAAGTACTTTCATGGCATTGATAAAATTCAGATAAAAAATTTACAAATGCTAACTGCAGATCTTAACTCTCAAAATGAAAACTCTCTTATGAAAATCCTCATGAAAACTTTCAAAATCATAGTTTTTAGTTTCTTTGATGTCATTTAACTATTTGATTATCGAATTTAGAATCGAATTCATGTTCAGTATCAAAAAAAACTACGCGAAACGATAATCTATTTGATCTAAAAGTTGTAAATTCGCTAGTATTTATTATACTAGAGGTCATATCATTTCTTAAAATAAATACAAATTGATAATGGGAACGATTAATCTTATCTTACGATGAATATAATGTGTTATTGATATAAAATATTATAAGTTTATCTATTTTTATTCATTTATTTGATATCTTTAAGATAACGATATACTATAAAAGAAATTTTAGAAGCCTTTATAAGAAATCGATCTTTGTATTAAAAATTTCATACATTTATGTATGTCATAACGTTGATCAAATTTTTTTAACTTCGATTTCAATTAGTAATAATAATTCAATTAGTAATAATAATATAGAACAAAAGCAGTAAAAAACGAAAGACTCTTTAATTTACAGGCTGCACAAATTTCTGATTTATATCTTGGTTTTTTAATTGAGGAATTAATATCTATTTGCGTCAATATAGGTTAACTTTAATCTCAGTTTGATTTACTCTGCAACTTTTTCTAATTCTTAGAATTGGAAAAGATAAAAAGTACATTAAACCGAGATTAAAGTTAATCTATTATAAAAGTAGATATAAATCTATCTGGGGAGACATTAAGTCGTTGGACATTAAAGTTTATTAGCTACTTACCCTCACGTTTTCCAAATCCTTAGGCCTCAGAAACATACGATTCCAGATTCTGTAAATGTTTCCAACTAAGTGTTAAAAATATAGAAAAAAAGAATAAAATTATTAAAAAAAGTTTATAAAGCATGAGCGAGTATTTTGACATATGAATTACAATATAAAAGAAAGAGATAGAGTTCAAAATTTGTATTTATTTCTATTTATTAATTTGGTTTTTCGAATGAAAAAGTGACAAGCGTAGTAGAAACTTCCTCTGGCATGATATCCAAAAGTCTGTTATGCATATTTGATGTTGATATCACGTATGCATGACTTGCGCATGACGTCACGTGTCTTTGAACAGTGAGACGTTGATAACGAATGTAGCTGTATTTTACGTCCAATTCATTCATTAAGCGGAGAAATGGCGTTTTATCTGGAAAATTCATACGATGAAGAATGACGAGCGATGATATGTTTTCTAATCGCTGAAAATACCATGTTTGGCATTCATCGTAGAATGGTTGCTGTGTATAGTGAAGATTATGTACCAAACGAAATAAATGTCAATTGTATGCTTTAGTTAGAAAATATATCACGCCCGTTATTCTTCATCAAATGATCTTTTCAGTCAAAACATTATATCTTCATTTAACGAGTGAACTGGGTGGTAAATCTTGAAGCACAACAGATGTAGTAAGCTTTAAGCCGTAAGATATTGGCCAATCAGTCGAATGTGAGGAGAATACTCGATAATTGAGATTTCTTACGGCTTAAGACTTACTAGATTTATTATGTTTCGGGACTACATTGTTCAAAAATTTGTGTCAAATAATATATTTCACGTATTTTAAGCGGTCCACTTAAATTTATGTATTAATTTAATACACGATAAATATGTTAAAAGGTAACATAAACATCATTTAAAAAGATAAACACAAACAAGATAATACTGCCAGTTTGACAAACAAACATGGAAGCATATTTTTTTTAGTAAAATTAATGTTTATGACATATTAATTTAACACATATTTTATTCATTTATTTTAGAATTTATATTTTAAAACATATTATTTTGTATTATTTGTTCATTTAATCATAAAATGTATTATTTTGACATTAACAAATATTGGATATCCCTCAATTTAGTACAAATTATTTAAATAACATAATCACATTATGTTAAACTAACATTCGAATATGTTAAAAAATTCAATATAAAATATTAACAAGGACTTGAAGGACCATTTTCAACATAAATATAAAATGTTTTTTACCGTAATAGCGAATTTCATTGGACGCACTCAGTGCACACCGGTGCACATATTTAAGTCGTGCATAAATGAGGTAAGGATGTATATTTAATATAGAAACGAGTTAAACCGAAATCCTCATGAATACATTTTATTGCTCCAGCACATAAAAGTTGCACAAAAATTGCGGCAACACTGCTGCAACATTGTAGCAACATTGCATATTGCAGAGATTTTGCAGTGATATTGCTGCAAATGCTGTATTGTTAAGCAAAATATGTATTTTATAATTCAAAATATTTTATAATTCAAAATATTTCACTTTTATACTTAGATTAAATCAGTGTATAAGGACTTTAATATGCAACAGTGCTTCCAATCAAATTTGATAAAACATCTAATTGTGCTCATTATCAACGCTTCTTGTCCAAGGATCGTGATATCACACGCAAGTTATGCACACGTGTATGTAGGTAACATCAATGTATAATAAATTTTTTTGTATCATGCTGGGAGTGGTTGTTACAATGCTCGTCACTTTTTCACTTGACTAAATTTTAGTCACTAAAAACCTATATACATTTTTTTTTCAATTGATATTCGAAGAAATGTTCGATTTGCGACGAAAGAATGTAATAATGTTGCAAGTTCGTTAATTAGCAACTCCGAACTTGCAGTATTAACGATCTCTCGCGTCAACGTTTTGTCGCGCAGCATCGTTCATGACGTTGTTTTAATTTGACGTTTGAGCGCAACGAACACATCGAGTGTGCTTTTCAACACACCGACATTCACTCGTATGCACCACACGTGTCTAGTCACGCATACGCCACTCGGAATCGTGGACAATGTGTACGTGAAAATTATCTGACTGCGTCGTCAGTGTGTATCACTCTCGTATATAGCAAACGCGGTAGAAGTGCATTGTTCATCATGTGCCTCCCTGTATTTCGTCTTTCAACGTCGAAACTTGCACATTCTATCGATTCAAATCCCTCTTTACAGCACCTTCTTTAACGTCTCGAAAGTTGGTCATTTTCATCTGACAAACTCTCTTGGTGATTGTAAATTTCTCTTTCGAACCTTCATCGAGGTTCCTGCATTAATGCTGAAGCTGATGCTAATTTGTGTCTATATTCCTAAATCTGCTTTTCTCGTTGCAAATTTTATTAAATAGTTTTTTTAATAAAATAAGAAAGATATTGCGTAAAAATCGAGCAATAATAGATTTTAACATAGAATATTATTATAATTTACACAAAGAAATCAAGTTTCAAGTCTACTCGAAGCGGCGTCTACATGACATTTTAAGATTTAAAACTTGAGCTTTAAATCTTAAACCGTAAGAAATGTTGTAACCAATCACAATCAAATGTATGGAGAATTGAGTTAAGTGACTAGTTAAGTGACTATGACGTCAATTTCTTACGTCTGCAAATACAATAGATATAGTAGCCTTAAAACCTCTATTATCGCTCGATTTTTGAGTCGTTATTCTTCTTATCTTGCTTTGCAAATTTTTAGTAAAAATATTAATTATTTAGTTTTCTAGTAGTCTTTTTCTCGTAAAAAAATGAATTCAGAAATTGACATTTACGGTAATATCTGCTTCTCTGTGAAAAGAATCACGCAAAAAAAAGCGAAATATATTTATATTTTACGCAAAAAAAAAAGAAAAAGAATAAATAAATGCATAGATAAAAAAATAAAATGATTCCATGAAATGCAATTTAAACTACAGTTTAATTAAAAACAATCGAGACGGTCACGGTATGCGATTCAACGATGTTTTCTATTAGCGAGGGAGATTTGCGTATCGTTCGCGTTAGATATAACACGAAATCTCGTGCAGGATGATGAATAGTCGAGATTTAACGATACAGCTTACAATCATTCTTGTTCCTTGTCTATTCAAGAGCACGTGCACACGTGCAAGTCTACTTAAGTTGCATGTTACGAACTCCACTCTGCTATTTCAGAACGATTCGATCCGACGGGCTTCCGAGAAACTGCTTTCCGCTGGATTGCTTCTCGCACTTCATTCCGTACAGTATAGTGCCCAATTCAGGAGAACGTTCCACGTTATGGCGTTTCAAGACCTTAAATTGAATTGATCTATCTATAACGAGATGTTACCATAGATCGGTCACTAGTGATAATGCTGATCAATCAATATCGCCAACTTTTCCGTTTAAAAATATCACGCACTCTTTTTCCTTATAAGAGAAATAAATTTATAAGATTCCTTTCTATCCTGATAAATATAAATTAAAGATTTTTCTTAAGATTTGTTGAGAGATTATTCATTCAAAATTGAAATTTTTTTATAGAACTGGGAATTGTATAAATACAGAACAGGAAGTTGTATATAAATACAGAATGGATTTATCGCGCAACTTTCTTGCATCGTAAACAGCAAAGTTCATACTTAGAAAAACCAAGTTTCAGAGAGAGTTATAAGCGCCCGAGAATAAAAAGATTTGGAAGAATTAAACTCCCACAGTGCGTACAGATAACTACAACTTATAATTGATTTTTAGTGGACTTAAATAAAATTGGAGATTTATGTATATCTATATCATAACTAAAAAAAGTAGATGTCTATTATTAATTCTTTTTACCATCTAACGAGATCTCCTATGAAAAAATTCCTCACTAATTACATAGGAAAAGTGGCTCCGATTAAATTCAAAAGTATGACCTTTTGGTTGAATTCCACATGATCCTCGCAGAGTGCTCTTAGAATTATTTTATCCTTATTATTTATCAAATATTAAACAAAATAATGTTTGCGAGCGTTGTGAACGTCAAGTGGAATGCATTTTTGTAAATTATGAGATATTAATCAAAAGTCTTCGTACACATTGAGAAAAAGATACTTAAAAATTTATGTAAAATTTATGTAAAATAGATATGTATAATGTTCATTTCATAAATCCTTATTTAAATGCGGCGAAATAAAATTTTATTCCTAGCAAATAAACCATCTATTTTACTTTTTTTTTACAATTAATGGGATATATTTCACAGAAATATATTTCTGGTATACTTTGTCACCGCAATCAAATTTTTTATAACCAATAAATATCAAAGAAAAGGTCACACGCAATGTACTTGCGAATTCAACTTTTTTCAACTTTCAACTTTTTTCAGTGTAGGGCATAATCATAAAAAATGGACTAATTTTGAACGATTTAAAAGTTGTTATTTTGAATTTAATCTGGCTAAAATTTATTTTATCTACTAAACTGTTTATTTTTTGATAACTGTTCCTTAATATTTCTACATATAGAATAACCGATGAATCAATTGATGTAAACAAAACAGTTGTTTTAAAAAAAAAAATTATGCAGTTTGCAATACGCAACATACATATATTTTTTTGAAAAATAACTATGTATTTTTTTTATGCTAATTGATTCACCCTATTGTTCTGTACATAAATGGATACAGTTATTATTCTATGCATAAAAAGATACAGTCCAAAAATGAATAATTAAATAGATAAAAGTATTTTTCAATTCGATTAAACTTGAATTAGCAAATGACACAACAGCAAAATCCGTACATCTCCGCATAATTCCGCATGATTAGTGCAGGAGCAGGAGCTTTTCTACAGCGAGAGTAGAATTCTCATATTTATCAAAGAATACATGGCTTATATGAGTCTGGTGTATGTTTTTCTAAGCAGTTGTTTCTGTAAACATGCGCTTTTTGATCTACAATTTTTATTTCCGTAACTTTGACTAGGTTAGTTCATATGTTTATTTGCGTTTTATTCAAACTAGAATTTTTGATTATAGCTATACTTACATATGTTATATAGGGTAATCAATCATTCCGAATTTTGCGGGATATATCGATTTTCAATTCACTATAAAGGTGTCCTCTCACTATAAAAGAATTTTAAACGGAATGTCATTTATCCCGATTTATTATAATGTAAATATAAAATTAATTAGTATTTATAAAAATAACGCAAGGATAGTTTTTTATTTAAAAAAGTATCGATTTATTTATATATTTTTTTAAAAATAACTATATGTAAAATTAATAGTTTATGAAATATTATCATTTTATGTCAAAATATGTTAGTATAAAGTATGTAAATATCTCGTAAATGTTGATTTTTCGATAATTTTACCTTAATATTTTTATATGCGGAATAATTAGAGGAATCATATTATGTAAAAGAATCATATAATTTCATTTAAAAAATAGCGATATAACCTGTTTATATAACCTTAAAAACTTGATTTTTCGAAAATTAATTTTATCAATATTTACATTCTTTCAGATCATACAACTTTTATCTGAAAGTTTATCTGGAACTTTTTTCCGTAGCTTTCATGTGTTCTGAGATATTAGATTTATTACATTTGAAATGAACCACCCTATCCAATTTATTTAATTTAGTTAATATTACAAACTGTTTTTTTTGTAATTCAACATACAGCAATGAAAAAGTTTTTCAGAATTTTTTAATTGTGTTCCGACATTTATAATTAATCTCTCGAAATTGGCTGATTGAGGATTTGATCACTTTAGTTACGGGGTAAAAATAGAAGCAATAAGCTTATATGGGCTACCCTTATAAATCTTTTCCTAAACTTGCCTATCTCAATCGTCCTTTTTTTTATAAAACTCGTATAAACTTGTAATAAAATTCGTCGTTTCTTTTATTCAATTCTTATCCAACACGCGTACGCGCGTAAATCATTTACGAATGATTGAGCTGGGAAAATATCGATTTTATCATGGCTCACGTTTTGTACGAGAGCGTAATTTATCCCCTTCATGGAATTACGAAACAATCGAATTATCCACGATTTCAGGTAACGCGCAATGCCGAGTATTTCCAATGTAGCCTTGCATATTTCGAGCTATATTCATCTGGATTATTAAAATCTGACACCTGTGCTCGTTTCTCACGAATGAGTGTCTCACGTTATTGAGATAAATAATGAATTCCAATGCTTATGCAGAGGATTGGTTACCATAACGACCGACTTAGCTGCTGGAGTGCCATTTGCATAACCACGACCTTTCGTCGTACAACGTATTCTTCCTTATCCAATCAAAGCTCGACTTCCGATCTACCGAATGATTCGTTTGAATAATGCATCACGGGAAAATGTCGAATTCCCAATGGTTTCCCGATCGTTTTCCAAACCGTTACCGTACGAGCTTTTTGTCGAGCTCGCGAAGATCTCACGAGTGATTTTTTTCCAACGTTATCTTGAAAGTTTGAAAACACGTGACACATTTCTTTTTAGCACATTTTATAAAAGAATATCGATTATTTCTATTTCTTAATATTACTCAAGTTTTTGCGTACATGAAAAGATACATGTACAGATCTAAAAATAATTTTATTGAACTATCAAAGTAATTGTGTAGGGTATTCAAATTGATTGCTAGAATGTCCAAACTTTATGCAGCATTGCTCATCATGCTTGAGTTTCCGACACAATTATTTTGATGGTTCAATAAAGTTATTTTCAGATCTGTATTTATCTAAATTTTTCGATACAATATTTTAGCGAAATCGTTCTTTTCATATATGAAAGCCGATTGTGTAGACTTACATATTGAATGCTTTTTACTACATTTTTATAACATCATTATTTTATGTATAAATACATTAGACACGCAAAGTCTTATATTCTTATTCCTTAATATCGCGCAAATATCATATCTAGAGAGGCGATCTATATTTAACCCTTTGAGGTATGTCGAAGCAAACCACCCAGTATTCACGCTGAGTGTTCACGAAAAGAACGGATAAAAAACTGCCAATACGGCCTACGCCGTTACGGATATTGACGTAATCAACATCGGGAATTTCTTTCGCTCTAATAGAGTTTTAGATGGAATTTATGTTGAAGCACAACTCCTGTAATTGGCTTAAAAAATGAGCGCTTTTTAATCAATATTTGAGAATAATGAGTAACCAAATAATGAGCATATAAAAATATAGATAAATATATCAAAACAATTTAATTAGAAAAATTAAGATGTATAAAAACTTCGTAAAAAGTTTTTATATATATCTTAATTTTTCGAATTAAATTGCTTTGAAATATTTACGTTCTTATATGTTAGTTATTTGGCCGTCGATTACTTATTATTATTTTTTATCTTTACAAATTTGTCATAATATGTTATTTTGAATATTTGAAGTTTTTTTTATCACGATATATTAATACAGATTTCTAAAAAAAATATATTTAACAGAAGAATGTGCTGTTTGTAGTATATAGTACAATGATTACGATTTTCTCCAAAACGAAACAAAAACGAGTCTCTAAAGAGCTTTTTTTTCTTATTTCTCGATTCTCTACACGCTCCTGAAGTTTAGCCATTTAAATATATGTATATATACATCCTGTATATACATATATTTATTATGGTATTTAGTTTCTCCATGTCGCTTCAGATTACGTCGAGCGTTTACGAAAAAAACGAAATGGAAAAACTTCCAATACGCGTGTCGTTACGGATATCAACGTAATCAATATCGAGAGTTTCTTTCGTTCTAATAGAGTTCTAATAGAGTTTCAAATGGAATTTATGTTAAAATATAACTTTTTGTAATTGATCTAAAAATCAGGCTTTTTTTAATTAATATTTGAGAAATTTTATCACAATATTGAGAAATTTTATCACAATATTAATATAGATTAATATAGATTCGTAAAAAGAAAACTATATCTATATTTAGCAAAAAAGTGTGCTATTTGCGATATATTCTATAAATAATTATTTATTTAGAAATATTATGGTATTTAGCTTTTCACACATCGCTTCGATATTCACTATTCACACCGAATGTTCGTGAAAAGAATGGGATATAAAAAACTTTCAATAACGCTTTACGGTCATTACGGATATTGATGTATTCAATGGATAATAATCAACGTCTTTCTTTCGCTTTAATAGAGTTTCAGATGGGATTTATGTTAAAGCAAAACCTCCATACATATAATTGATCTAAAAAAATAGCCTAAAAATCTATAGGTCTTATATGAATAGAACGGTTTTGTTAAAGCAATTAATAATTTAACTAGACACAGATCTGAAAATGAATTTTGATATACCATTAAAATAATTATGTAGGACGCTCAAGTTGGTTGCTACAATGTCAAAACTTTTTGCAGCATTGTTCATTATGCTTGAGTTCTACTACTACTAATAACAATTTTGATATTCCAACAAAATTATTTTTAGATCTATAGCTAAATTTATTAATATTTCAGTAAAATTATTCTTTCTTTGTAATCAAAATGTGTTAGCGAATTTTTGTCAATATATTAATAAAGATTTCTAAAAAGAAGAGCTATGTTTAGCAAACGAATGCTATATTTGCAGTATATTTTTATATAATTATCTATACATAGAGATCTATATTTATTATAATATATATTTAGCTTTCCCACGCATTACTTCGGATATGAAGATACACGCACAAATACGACGAGAGAGAATGGATCACTATTATTCGCCATTGAATCTGCATTTTTAATTACTCTTTGTAACGCAATCTTCTTGATGCAGAATTCTTGTGCACAATCGCGCACGACTTTATCATTTATCTCACCATTTTCACGTACTGTACATATATCTTTATATATTATTCCGTAGAATAGTACATAAAGTTAAATAATTTATGTTGCTTCTATGCTGTACTTTTGTAATACGCTTTTAAAACATTTTTCCTGTTTATCTCAAACGATCTAAAATTTGTATTTGCGCAGAGAAAGCTACTTAAAGAATTATTTAAATTATTACAGCTATCTTTTTTCTCATGCGCCTTTCCCTCAGTGTCACAGTATTTCCGAGTTTCGCGTTTCGCGCCTGAGGGAATTAAGCTCGACGATGATTGTGATCGGTCACCTTTGACTTTTCTCTTCGCTCATGAGTCAAATGCCCGAATCAAAAAGCTTCATCGAAATTAACGTTCCGCCCACACACGTTTCGCTGCTTTTCAG
>Ga0157364_1007076_pt1 | contig 11590 bp, 11 predicted proteins | sample AttsexASBM2_FD_111476 | JGI IMG/M metagenome (GOLD analysis project Ga0157364, IMG submission 111476) | Fungus gardens microbial communities from leaf cutter ant in Ribeirão Preto, State of São Paulo, Brazil - Atta sexdens ASBM2 | ecosystem: Host-associated > Fungi > Mycelium > Unclassified ...
GCTAATATCCAAATATAGATTAACTTTAATCTCGGTTCAATTTACTTTAATTTAATTTTTCATCTTTCTTTTTAATTCGTAGAACTAGAAAAAGATAAACATTAAATTAAACCAAGATTAAATTGATCTACATTGGATAAAATAGGCATATGAATGAGATTCTGTCAAGTATAATTTCATTGAGAAAAATTTTGAGAAACAAACCTTATTTCTCACACATAAAATTATAATTATATTATAATATGATACGAATGTGACAATATCAAATAAAGTGAAGAATAATAGATATTTAGTTCAAGATAGTGCCTTTTGTTTTTCCTTCTGATTTTCTTCGACTTGGAATAGTTGTCTGCATATTTATATTCAACAGCTTAGAAGAAGCTTATTTAATGAGCGACTATAATCATTGTTGCGTTAATGTAAATATAAAGTTGCAAGACATAACTATCGACCATGACGACGATAGATGTTTAAAAAAAGCCACCCGATGTAATATATTTATATTAATAAGATACTGACACACCTGACATTTATATTGATAATAATATTGATCACATGCAAACTATATGTTATATTATATGCGAGATAGAGAGAGCAGGTGGCGGGAGAAAAGGAAACGAAAAGGAACGAGAGAGAAACTATATGCAGCAATGTATTGGAAAATAAAACGAATTATGCCTTGTCACAGTCATTCAATCGGACGTTGAATAACAGGTTGGGTCTCGTTGCAGTTACAGTTAAAAAATACGAAAACAGGTACGCGCGTAATCGTATCGTCGATTTTTGGAGTGCAGTATTACTTCCGATATGCCGGGCGTTCGTATGCACGTATACGAAGCTGATTGAACGCGTTTTACACCGATGATCCCCGATCAGCTTTCGATACCTAGAACGCAGCAGCGACTGGGTTACAAGTATCGTTCTTTTTTTTTTTCAAGCTGTAATTCAATTTCACCGAACGCGAACGCTTTTGGCGCCAATAAACTCGATTCAAACCTTCAATTATTGCAGCACAGGCATTTTCAATTTTTGCGCCGGCTACGTATTTCTGGATTCAATATGAACATCGTGTCATTTACTACGCGCATCCTTCTGGTTACACATAAATCCTTTAACAGAGTATTTTTTTTTTTCGAGATTGAGGTATACGCTGTCGATAGAATAGAGCATATTTTCACATCTTTATTTTTAATATAATACTCTTAGGTGGAATATCGTCACTGTCTTCTTTTATATACTCTACCATTAAAATAATTTAAAAGCAGTAACAGTCATATGTCCATATCACCGACGCACTAGGAATAAAGAAAGGATAAAAGCAAATTGCTACGAGTATAAAAAAATCAAATAAAATAGACCTAATTGAAAGGGAGAGATACGATTTGAGTGAGTAGCATCAATCGGTAAATTTAATGGGATCAGTCGCAATTACTTGCATTAGTACAACATGATGAGACGAGACGATCTTCGAAAGAGGTATTGAATGTACAAATCCGAAAAGGCGAGAACGGATAAAATTAAGCGAAGAAAGACCAGCAAAATGTGGAAAGCAAGAGAAAAAAAAGAAAAGAAGTGAGAAAAATGAAAAGAGTCAGTAAGATAGTTGTAATGGCACAAAAAAACGAGAGGCAGAAAAAAGAAGGAAAAAAAGAGCGAATAAAAGAGAATTAATAATTCATAGTTATATATATTATGCTATAAAATATCTAACAACGATATGTATAGCTTTATGCGAGCAAGGTTTTAAAAAAGATTATTGAGATACAGCAAGTCACTTGAGTGTTTTGAATTTTAAAATTCTTATCTAACTAATAAGAAACAAATTTACAAGCTATAAAACTTAGATATATAACTAAGTATATTAAAGAATGAGATTAAAAATATTTAAAATTAATAAATGTTAATACATACATTATTATTAGATTAATATTTTGTTAAAATAATATAAATACGCTTTCTATACAGAGAATTTTGACGTACATTATAATTTTAATTAATTAACTTTAATAGATATTAAATTATAATTTAATTTATTTTTCATTGCATCATTTTAACAAAAGCGGGCAAAAAGCCATTTTTGTTGTAACGCAAATTGCGTAAATAAGCACAAATGTCGGAAACTTGTCCAGAACTTCGGAAAGAGGCGTGGTACAGCGTCAAGTAACGCAGACACCCAAAGTATCACGCATCGTTACTTCATGATCAAACGGCAAACATTGTCGGCCTACCACTCGAATACGGTAATTCTTTGATCGTTCGAAAAGATACGTCGAAAAGATAGTCTCTGCGGTAGCACGATCTCTTGCCTGGTTGCTCGCCCGACAAGTTCGGGGGATGAACTGAACGAAAGGAGGACAGACATTCGCATGCGAATGCGCGTGTAAGTCGGCGTCTCTCGGAAAGCGGATGGAGAGGCGAGAGCAAAAGAGCGCGACCACGCTCGTTTAGCCTGTTTAACGGCAGACCGAGTCGCGCTCTGCAAAAATCACTGCGACGACACGACGCGGTGATAATGCGCACTTTGCGGAAGCTTCGTTAGCGAAGGCAAGGGTGCAAACTGTAGAGGGAGATATGACGTATAGCGAGGTGTAAACATCGCAATGAGGATGACGATGAACGGCTGAACATGAAAAGCGAATAAAGGAATGGCGAAAGACAAAGATCATAAACCTTATTATACGGAAATGTTAATTTATAGTTATTTATTAAATTCTTTAATAAATGAAATTAGAGAGAAATATGAAGAGATGTAATAAGACAATTAGTAATGAAAAATAAACTTCTTTTCTGCGAATTTTTTGTTGGGAAATAATTATGTTATAATATTCTAAGTGTGCTACTACTTTTTTTTATGTGATATACTAATATCTCATGTCGCGATACAAGTCGAATCAATTATATCAATCTATGACATTTTCATTAATTTTATCAGTCTGTGACATTTTCAACGTGATAATTAGTTTTTATAATCTGTATAATTGCTTCTAAATACAAAGTAGCGCGATGTCAAACTCATAAACGCATGGTTCGAATAAATCTTACTTCACTTTACTTATCATATGTATGAAAAAGGTATTTAATAAAAAGCGAGCTAATCAGTTTATTAAATACCCCGTTGCCGACAACAACTGCTAATTATGAATTGCGAGGTGACTTTCGCACTGTAATTACCATATAAACGTAAGTAATAGTTTTGTCGTTAAGTTTCTTGTTTTTACAACGCGCATACATGCAATTCCCGATCGCAATGGCCGCGATACCGTGCGATTCCCTTTGTAGCCGCTCACGCGCGAGGTGAGCAAAAAAAACTCGCGCGCAAAAAAACAGACGTAGTCGGGGGGTTGTATACATGTAACGCAGCAACAGGAATACACGTTACGTAAATATGCAGAACGGAGGGCACACTTTTGTTCGACGATACGGAACGCCCGGTACAGTCCACGTCGATTCCATGAGCTTTCGTGCATGTTTCTATGAATCCCTCTCCTCCCTCTCCCTTACCGTGCACGCGTGTTGAATGCGTGTACACATTACTGGTTTCGTGGTCGATACGGATTTTACGAGCGGCGATGTGCTTCAGAGGGCGGACGCTCGGATGCGTTTGATACAATATATAAGCGGCGTGATGCGGAGTTGACGGGGGTAGAAAAGGGAGAAGAGCGGAAGCGTGAGGGGGTCGATGGGCGCGCGGGAGGTCACAAAGTAGCATTCTATTGACAGAAAGCCCGGCGCTCTCTCGGGTCCGCCGGTGATTATACTTGGTGATCATATCGCTCGCGTATTGACAAACAGTGGTACATACAGCGAGAGAGAGAGAGAGAGAGAGAGAGAGAGAGAGAGAATTATCCCCTTCTCTCCGTCGCGGGGAGCAATTCCCTCTTATTTCCTCTGTCCATAACTGTTGTGTCTCTCGCCCATCTCTCTCTCTCTCTCTCTCTCTCCTCTCTTTATCCCGTCATCCCTTTCGGCTATATTCCGCCGCAATCCCTGCCGCCATCGGATCGCGGGGGTGGCCGGGCCTGCGGTCGTGTCTCGTGCACCGGTGCACACACAGCCCGCCCACCGGTGGTCCACAATGCACTGCTAATTCCCATAAAGCGCCGGCCGATACGCAAATGGACAAATGGATATGGACGTACACACGCAAGCATGGAATATAGGCAGCGCGCGTCCGCCCCGTACCGAACCGCCGCACCACACGCCCCTCTGTCGCCCCTGATGCGCGAAACGCGATGCCCTCGTCCAGTTTTGCCCCGCCTTTGTGGACCATGTTGTCGCACGTAATAACGATATTGTCGTACGACAGATTATACATCTCTGATAGATAAATATATATGAAATAATAATAACGTGGGAGCATATAAATATATAAATGATTTTACAGTGTATGTACATATGATATATTAATGTACTCCTCAAACTATTTGTTGTTACATACATGGATTATTATAGTTTACTGACGATTATAGTTTACATACGATATTTGCGTACTACTATTGTATTTATATAATATTTTTATCGTCCCTCATAAATTATAATAGATTAATCGATGGTCTTGATGAAAGAATTTAATAAACAAGTTGCTTAATATTGCGACTCAAAAGTCATTGGCAAAGTATAATTAAAAGTTATTTACATAATTATATATTCGCCTATATATCCTAATGACTAATGAGAAATCTAATGATCGTCCTGAATATGATTATATCGTTAATTATTTCACGGCATGCAAATTTTGATCGCATTTTCGTTTTTGTAGGGACACTTATTATATGTCACCGTCATTTCAATCTCTCCTTGGATTTCTTTTAAAGAATATTTTGTTATGAAGTACGCACGTGGCATAGCTAACTCGTTACATGTATATACGTTTTTACTAGTGTTATAATAATATTCAAACTGGCAGAGAAGATATAAAATTAAAGAGTAATCAAATAAAATTCCGTAAAACGCGTTATCGAGTGTTGCAAGTCTGTTTAGATGAGCAAGGGTTGTTTAGATTTCAAAAATTGAAATTTCCAACCGCGGATTTTTTCCCGGAATCGCATATGATGAAGATTTTCGCACGCGGTTAATGCATGTATTTCATTGGTAATACGCGCTAACCATAATTCTTATTAAAATATGTAAAAGTAGTACAGCGAAACGTGTTAATGTACTAATTTCACGCGCAGCTGCGTCGCGTGTTTGGCAAGTTGGTAATTTATGAGGAACGAAAATTTATTTCAGAGAAATATACACGTCCCGCCATATACACACACAGGAGATAATTTGCTTTTTACGTGCGCCCGCGGGGAAAGACGAGAGGAGGAGGGGGGGAGGGAGGGGTTAAATTTCGTTCGCAAAGAGACTGTACTGCCTGAGTGTACTCTAACATCTTTGACCAGACGAAATGAAAACCTTTTGAACTGCTGAGTGTTTGTTTACGACTGGATTTTCCCTCAAACAATATGTTTCATATTGTCATTCTTACTGCATAAAAATCTCTCATGCCTGATGGTGAGCAATGCGTTCATATATGTATGCGTGATATGTATGAAAGTATGATTTTTCGTTGAAACGACGCGACGCCTTTGGCGTAGAAGAATATGACTTGGGGAGAAAGTCTAGCAGCAGGTCGGTGCAGCAGGTCGGCTGTGATCGAGCTACTGGGCGTGACAGTTCTGCTGCAGGTGCAGCCGAACGTAAAGGTAGGATCATGAAAGTGCCTTGGGGTAGAGGGGAACGCGATCCTCGCCGCCCACGCGCGATCGGTCTGCTCGTTCGCCGGGAAAGACAGGAATCGAGCCGGTAGTGCATGGGATAAAGAGAAAGAAAGAGAGGAAGAGAGAAGGAGCAAAACAGACACGAGATACAGAAAGGTGGAAGAGAAAGGTTGGAGAGGTGGGAGACTAGAGACCGAGGAGATCGAGGAGAGCGTGCGGGCCTTGTCGCTGGCTACGCGATCGCGCACACCTGTGCCAACGCAGCATGGCACGGCGTCGCATAACAGGTGGAAAGGTATAACGGAGGAAAGAGAGAGAGAGAGAGAGAGAGAGAGAGACTTCGGGAGGAGAGGACGAGAAGAGAACGAAGGAGAAAGAGAGAGAGAGAGAGACAGACGGAGGGAGAGACCCCCACTCGACCCCGAGTCTGCCAACTCGAACATTACTATACGCCCTCCACGATCCAAGAGGAGGAGAACATCGAGACTACCGCCTTCCTCCTACGTTTTCTCGTCTCTCGCTCTATCTCTGTCGTCGCCTTTTTACTCCACCTACCTCTTTCTCGCGCACTTCTATCTACCTCGTAGCTCGTACGCCCGCTTCTAATCTCTCTTGCCTCTCCCTCCGCCGCCCAGCTTTCTCTGTGCTTCTCTTCTTCCCCTATCACCCCCAACCCCCTCCCTTTCGACGACGATGCCGTCGTTGCATTTCCGCTTTAATGTCGACTAAACTCGAGGTGCGCCCGGCGCGCAAACGCCGCCGACAAACGCGTTTTCTCTCCGCGCCGATGAAATGGCGGACGACAGAACATTCTCTACCCTGGAGGATCTCATCCGAAGAAGTTCCACGCGAAGTCACATCGATCTCTCGCCCGTTGGAGATTTTCCAGCGAATCAGATAGCTTTTACTCACTAACTGACATTTCAGTTACTGTACGACCGGTTTGTCGGACATGCCAATTAATTGAATGAGAAAACTTGTAGGTCGATTCGAACAATTTCTTAAGATGTTCTTAAGTCGAACCTATCAGGCTGGGACAACTCGTCACGCGATTATTAAAATACAACTCTAACAGGAAACGCCGAGATATGGAAAACTCATTTTTGTCGCACAGCGAAGATTGGCACTTTTCTTATCTTTCTTCTTTCGAATCGTTAAAACGTTATTGCCAGTAGTTACGTGTCTCTCCGACTGCGGATTTCAATTATTAGTGCAATTGCAGACGATCGTAACAACTCCCGATTCTTGCCTCTCTCTCCCTTTCTCTCAGGTTTAATTATCTAATGACATTAGCCGGCGGTTCTTGCACGAGAGCAGTTCGCAAATGTTATAGAAATAATCTCGCGTTATTGGTTATAGATTTCTCAAATGAAAAAGCGAGATGTCGACAGATTCCAAACTTTCGTAAAAAATAATTTCTCTTTTAAATAAATGAAGTATATTAATGAACGTATACCATTTCACTATTTTTTGTAAATACGGAGAGCTAAATTATAATTAAAAATTTACTTGTTTCGTTCATTTACAGAGTAATTTGTTAACATAAAAAGTAAAATTTCCGCTTATATGTATTATTAATTTTTGAATTTTGAATAAATTCATCATTAAAAGAATTGTTGATATTTGTATATATGCGACTGCAAATCTGAAAATACAGGCGCTTTAAAAAATCAAACATTCCTGTGAGACATTTTTTTTTTGCGTGCGTTTCTCTCTTCTTACAGATATATATAATTAAATATAAATCGATATAATTGGAAATGTGTCAGCGACTTGTCCGTCACGTTCCGTCTTACGGAATCATAATCGACCGTTCGCAGGATCTCTGGGATATCTCAAGATGTTGTTTACGGCACAACGGACATTGTTACCACTCTCCCGAATTCAGAATATTAACTGTTCACAGGCACATCGGCCTCTACCTGCCGCGCGCACATGACGGACATTTACGCGAATGCATTCGTATAGAATTTCGCCGGCGGGCGAATTTAGCGGGACATCGGGGAAGAAACATCGTTTCCACTGCACGTAAATGACTGGCATAATAACGGTAATACACGTCGGGCATTATCTGCACGCGTTCGCATTTTTGCGGGCAGACAGGTTCCTCCGGTCTCCCGCGATTCCTTCGAGCGCGAGCGACGGCAGCGGCGGCGGCGGCGGAGCGGCGTGGTTGCGTTTCGCCGCAGCTACGCGATGACCCGCGCTTTTTGAGGCCGCGCGAAGCATCGAGTCATCGTCGTGAGACGGAAGGTGATACTAATCTCGATGCGATTATCGAATCCGATACGCAGGCCAGAGCGATTTCAATGAGATCTCATTGTGCCCCGAACGTTCGCGCCCGATGCGGTGCGCTCGCGGATTGCAGTCTGGCGTGATGCAGGCGCATCAAAGGTGTACTGTTATTCGCGGAGGTGCAACGGACTCGCCGCTATTAGTACGGTAATATCACAGAGAGAGGTCTTGACGTTATTGTCAAGAACATCGCGGAGATGCTTTTAAGCAGAAGAATACGGCTTAACATTCCGATGGCGCGGGAAGGAACGCGCGTAGAATTTTTATGTTGTTTGCAGAGAGGCATAACTGTGCGCGCGCGCGCGGACATTATGAATTATTCTTACAATCCTCGCCCGACAAGTCGCCGGAGTCGCGAGAATGCTTCGCTTTATCGCGTAGTGTCTTTTTAAAACGAAAACATACTAAGCTGGTCGTAACGGCATACCGGTCATCGCGTCGTGGAAACTTGGATTTCTCATTTTTCTATCGCCTGCGATATACCAGCACGACCGCGATTCAACCGCGTAATTATGATTCCGCGGTAATCGATGCACTTTCCCTCGTCAATCAACATGCACTGGCTGGATTTATATTGAGACACAGCTTGAGCCGTCATTCTCTATTTCGTCACAGCCATGCGGCACGCATTCTATTTTTTTCTTCTATTAATCGTAAACGATATTCCGCATGATGTGACGTAATTGGACAAATCACTCAAATTATGTAACTGTTACGTTGTGCTTTCATTACATTAGTTGACAAATTTTGAATAACTTTTAGCGTAAGAAAAAAAATGTGCTTTAATGCGACAAGTTCAAATCTGGCGCCAAAATTTTCATTAAATTGAATTTTTAAGATATCATATATTATTTTAACATATAATATGTCAATTTTTATGATATAGCATTTTTTTATAAATAATTTTGAGTGCAACAAATGTTGAGAAAGGCAAACATTTTCATCAGATGATAATTGAGAAATCATTTAGGATATTAAAACGGAAATATTTTAGATAATTATTGCTGAATTCTGATACGTAAAACCAATCCAAAGTCATATAAAAAAACAAAAATTAAACATTTAATATTTCAAATAAGATTTCATTATATGTTGTAGAAATATCTTTTCTTTTATTTTAAAAACCAGATCTAATGGAAATATTTCGATAGCAAATTTTGGCTCAGCATTGAAAATTATCTCACCTAAAAAAAATATTCTGCCGATAAGCGGGGAATTCCTCTTAACATTTCCTAAAAAATCTTGCATGAATCAGGCGCATATATTTATAACACATATTCATTTATAAAAATGAGGAAACATGAGTTATGATCAAAATACAAAAACAATAAAAAAATTTTATTGTAATAATTCATATAAACTTTTGAAATAAGAGAATATATAAGACACTAGCAGCACGCTTATTTGTTAGAAAAAGTTTGTTATTTACGTAGTACATGTCAGTACATGCACAAAACATTCTTCTAGCATTGAGAGAATCGCGATCTAAATCCAGCATTTTATGATTATACGAAATTCCTTTACTTTATAGAGTATCTATCTTCTCGAGTATATAAATGGAAAATCATCTGATATTAACACCGCTAAATGGCAGAATATTTTTTTGGAGGTTAGAAAGTGTTTATATTTTTCTAGTTCTTGCACTAAATCTAAAATAGTATAATTATTCACCATAATAGGTTTGTTTTTTATTGCTGCACTTTCTAGTACAGTACAAATATACATTTGTTTCACTTTAATTTATTGCATCGATTCAGTGCAGCAATAAAAAATAGACCTAATGTATCAACAAATTCAATTATTCGAATCTCCTATTTCCTACCTTATACGCATTCTACAGTAATTCGAAATATTACACGGAAAAAATGATTTTGCTGAAGTATCCAAAAATTTAATTAAATATAGATCTAAAAATAATTTAAGTGAACTATCAAAATAGGAATGAAAAATAATGCTATAAAAAGTTTAGACAATTCTAATTAATCAGTTTGAGCGTCCTATATAATTATTTTGATAATCCAACAAAATTATTTTCAGATCTATATCTAACTAAATTTTTAGAGTTCAGTTTCAGCAAAATTATTCTTTTCGTCCATATCTGTTGCCTCAAGCTTTGAAATTAGAATTTTTCTATAATATTCTATTGTTTATTTACATTCTTCTACACCTTAATTCATGCAGATTAATTAGCAAATATTCAATTAAATTTATAATTTAATACGTTGCAACATTTGTATTCAAGATATTTAGCGCACATCTAGCATTATAATAATAATTCAATATTTACAAATATAATTCAGCTGTCTTGCTCAGGCATGCATTAAAAAATTGCCTACCTTCGATTGATCCTGCTGTTGTACAAGACGTTCCCTAAGCAACTGCAATTGCAGGATCATCTCCGATAGTCGGCGCTCCTTTTCGGCGAAGCTTTCGGCGCAAAGGATCCTGTGAAGGGCCGCCACGCCGTCCTGATCTACTTGCGCCTCCGTGTTTGATATCCTTCCAGAATCCGGAGGTGAGAGTGCCACGTTATTTGCCACGGTGGTAGTCGTGCTTCCACTGCAACTACAACATATACGATTCAAACCCAAGTCAGTTTCGTTTAATCAAATAAAGAGAGTGAAATGGATGGGAGAGATAGAAAATATTCATTAAATATTTGTTGAATTGCTTTAACTTGAAAAGTACAAATGTAAAACAAAAGTACGACAAATACTTAAGAAAATATATACAAAAATTTCAAAATAAATAAATCTTCTATTTAATATGTATATTTTTATATTCATTAATTAAGCAATTAATAATTATCATCGAGAAAGAAATTATACTTAAAACTATTGATTGTATAATAGATGGAAATTGAAATAATTCTTTTCATACAATAAGAAATAAATACGGATTTTGTTCTCTATGTCAATCATCAATCATTAGCGACAATTTTTATCAACATTTCGTATATATTTCATTTTATCTTTCGTTATTAATATTAATTTTTTTAATAACTGATTATAAATAATAATTATTTGTTTAATTTATTTAACATTATTAAATTAAATAATTGTTCAGTATTAATAATCATTATAACCTTTTTAATATCAAAAGGAGAAAATAATAACTATTAGTCAAAAATATCCGTCGATGTAAAAATGTTCCTAGACCGCCGAGTGAGAAAGAGGCAGGTAGCCTTCAGCGCATTAAGTTGGAACCAGATGGTAGGTGGTCGCGTATGCGACGTTGGAAGCCAGGTGAATAATAAATGAGACGCGGCCGCGCAATCACGACAGGGCAAGTGTTTGCGTTCGTGATGGGGCATCCCGGTGCCATCAGTTCTCCTCCCCTGTTCCCTGGATCCCCAGCCCTTGATCACCCGCCCAGAACCGACCTCGAGATTCTGCTCTTTTTATGTCGAAGAAAATGGTCCGCAAATAAATGATACAGGTTATATTGTGTGTGTGTGTGTGTGTGTGTGTGTGTGTGTGTGTGTGTTTGTGTGTGTGTGTTTGTGTGTATACGCGGCGCTTAGGCGACCACTGGTCTAACAAAGCCTATATGAGCGAAAAGAACGAGGGTGATAATGTCGACAATGAGGA
>Ga0157364_1007077_pt1 | contig 11590 bp, 3 predicted proteins | sample AttsexASBM2_FD_111476 | JGI IMG/M metagenome (GOLD analysis project Ga0157364, IMG submission 111476) | Fungus gardens microbial communities from leaf cutter ant in Ribeirão Preto, State of São Paulo, Brazil - Atta sexdens ASBM2 | ecosystem: Host-associated > Fungi > Mycelium > Unclassified ...
AATAAATTGTGATGATTTAAATAAATTGTGATGAAATAAACGTTGATACCATACAGTGTATCTTTTAGATAAAGAAGAACTTCTTTAATTGTGAAATAGTACAATACTCATTCAATAAATAAGTTTTACTTGGTAAATTTATATCTTTAAGCTATATATACATATATATATATGTGTATGTATATATATATATGTGTGTGTATGTATATATGTATGTATATATATATATATATATATTACTTGAGTAATGTATTAAAATGTTAATATAAATCATAAAAAATCATAAAAACTGAAACACAGACATCTTGCAACATAATTGGTTATTGTATAAATTATATATGTACTCCCAAAATTTTTATATACTCCATAAATTAAATTTTTGTCAATTTAAATTTTATTTTTCCACTATCTTTAAAATAGGAAGTCATGCATCAAGTATTTTAGTTATTAAATTAAAACATACTATGTTCTGATAAAACAAATTAAAATAAAAATTTTGTCTACACTATTTCCATTTCCAAAATTAAATTTTTTATAATTTTCTAATATTTATTTTATAATTAAAAAATAGAGACTGAACAATGATTACTAAGGCAACCAAAATTATGCTGTAAAATATGCTTTGTGTTGAAAAAAAATTGAAAAAAATGTTCTAAAGAAAGGAATATATACATTTAAAAATTATTTTTTATCGTTTTCAATATAAATTTTCAAATTATTAATTAAATTTTTTACTTTATAATAACAAAGTAAAATAAATTTGATAAAATTTGTTTACATTAAAAAAAAATTTTTTTTTAATTTAATTAGTCTTACGGGGCATTAAAATTAAACAAATACATATTATTTGTTATTTGTTATACTCTAGAGAGAGAGAGAGAGAGAGAGAGAGAGAGAGAGATATGTTATATATTGTATGAGACAAAAATATAGAAGATTGAATGTAAAAAAGCAAAATCTTTTTCTCCATGTGATTTCTCTGTCATCACTGCATCGCGGCATGTGGAAATTATTTATCTAATCAATTCCTTTTTCAAAAATATAAAACATGATGTAGCATCGATTTCTGATCAGGAAAAACTTATTCTCAGAAATTCTCCTATTTACATCAGAAAAAAAATTAATTATAAACTTAAATTAGAAAATGATGTGAAATATACAATAAAAATAAAAATAATGTGTAAATATTGTGCATGTGTGGAAATATGCAAAAATATGCTCTTATGTATGAAATATGCAAAATATGCTGTAACATATAGAGCAAAATGCATAATTTCTTATGAAACAAATTTATATTTTTTATTATAGTTTATTTCTTTATTAATCAAAAAAAAACATGCCTTATGCATATTTTAATTGCCCTAATGATTACACTTAACATCTATAAGAAAAAATAGACCATTTTCGCACAAAAGATTAAAAAATAAGATATGCTAAGTAAGTATTCAAAATTATGTAAATTAATTGAAAAAATCCTACTTTCACGCTCAATCTGCCTCTTGAGGAACCGCGCGAAATCGAAGCGATGAGGATCTATGTCTTAAGCACTTATCCTATGATTATATGAACGTACACCGATCGTCGAGCCCCAGGTGCACACTTGAAAGCGACTGCCCCACTCTTGCTGGTCGATGGCTCTTTTATAATTTCCAGCCCGTCGCCCTTCCTCCACACCTCTTTTCCAATCGTGAACGAGCGTGTCCTCGCGGAGATCCGTGAATCCTTCGGAGTACAAAAAGGCGATCTCGCCTTTGTTCCTAATACATGGTGAATCAAACGTAATCCAACTTTCCCATTAAAGCTCTGTCGAATGTGAACTCGCAACTGCTTGCTTTCTACCCTCTTTTATAGATATTTAAATAGCATACATCTATAGAATGCGCGGCTCTATCAATTTCATAACAATCCCCGATTGTATATTCGAGTTAATTTCGAACGCCGATCATCTTCTAGCTGACTCGACTGTTGTCGACATCCGGTTCAACCAGTTGGTTGAAGGTTAATTCTGATACAGGACAAATTTTTATAAAGTTTATTTACTCTAATTGTGATAACTATATATGTTTCGCGTAGCAGAATGCAACCTATAGCGTATTAATGTAACGCAGTGATGTCGTTAATATGCTGCAAAGTAGGAAATGTTAAAATAACAGTAATAATAACTGTAAAGATGTTAGATGTTAAAATAACAATAATAATAACTGCAATTAAAGAATATTAATGAAAATAATTACAGAAAATGTGATACAGCAAAGATACAATATATGAAGTTGCACATAATAAATGAAGTATTAGCATTTAAGTGCTGTTTAAAACCTAAACCTAAAAGCTATAATTACAATAAGTTGGAAAGCTAAGGCTAAAGTGATATATTAAAAGAAACTGCAAATTAATAATTGACAATTCAAATATAGATAATATAAATTAATTAAATAATAAAGTAGAAAGAAGACATTGATAACAAAAAAATAATGTATTAAATAGTGTTGAAACAGATACCGTTTGAAAGGAATATTTAGGTATAGATGTAGGTATTTATATAGATATAGGTATGTGTGGGAAAAATATTTAGTTATAAATATAGAAATAATTTTCAAAAATTATCTAAGTATAGATACAACATAGAAGTACCTGAAAAATTTTAATATATTTTAGAAAAAAGAGAAAAGAATGAAAAAAGAAAATAATAAGCTGCGTAAACAAATTTTATTTTATATGAAACTACTACTTAAGTAATACATACAAAAATATTTGAATAATGAAAATTATAATTGTACATACGTCATTGCTATGGACAACCATGTATTTTATAAAATATCTTATTTTTTATTTTTTATTTGAATCTTTAAAGTTGTTTGCTTGACCTTTATTTAAAATGAAAATTTAAAAGTCCTGATAAAGGTTTGAATAAATAAAAAAACTTAGTTTTAATTTAATTTCCGACTTATAATGTTAAAAATGTACAGACTAAGAAAACTTAGTTCAACTTTTAATTTCCAATGGTAAAGATTACAAAACAATTATACTTACTAACACGACAAATTACGATTTTTTCTTGCGTTCATAATAGGCATATTCTATAACACTTTATGTTTGAAATCAGAGGAGTACATATCACATGTTTGCTACTCTTTCAAGACTGTTATTACATTTGTATGACAAATTTTTCAAACATGTTAATTGGCTGTAGGCCAAAAAGATCCGAGAACCTCTTTATCCTGCAGCCAATCAACAAGCTTGTCGTAAAATAAAACGAATATTAGCCTTTAATTGGAATACTAGCCCCTGTAGTAGTCGTATGACAAAGTTTTAAATTCATTGATTGAGTATCCAAAAAAAAAAAATTCTGACATTTAGCATGTTAATGTCAGAAGATTTTCTATTTATATACGACTTCAAGAAAATGCTTTATAAATTATTTATATCAATTATTTATATTCATGCATGAAAAATTTTTTACCAGGAATCCTCTTAATACTAAAAGAATGTCTTGCATATACTGACATGCATGCATAGCACGTAAATGACAATTTTCTGCTAACAAATAAGCATACCGCTAGTATCTTGTACATCCTCTCCCTGATGAAAATAAAAATCAGAGCGTAAGTCAAATGTAATAGGAGAGTAAAGAGCCTTCTAGAAGGCGAAAATTGAAACAATGAAATATAAAAGAAGCATTTACGCTTCTTTTACATTTTAATATTTCAATTTTCGCCTTTTAGAAGTTTCATTTACGTTTTTATTACTCTCTCATTACATCCAATTTACAATCCGATTTTTATTTTCAGAGCTTATTTCAAAAAATTATTTGAATTATTGTAATAGAATTTTCTATAGAAAAATTTATTTTTAATCATAGCTTATGTGTCCTCATTTTTATAGTTGAATAGGTATTATAAATACACACCCTGATTCATGTAAAATTTTTTTTGCTTAGAGGAAGTGCTAAGAAGAATTTTTCGCTTATCGGTAGAATATTTCTTTGGATGTATAAGATAGAGAGATTCGACAAATTCTCTTCCTTGCAGCTAATCAATAGGCTTGAAATGCTTTGTTATACGACAAATGAACCTTTGCCTTTTTCTATGAAATTCTTTGAGAGTCGTCATTCACTAAATACTAAAAATACCAAAATTACCTATGTGATAAAGTACTTGCACAACGTTGAGAATTAGAGAAAAACGATAATTTATATAACAAAAATTAAATTTCTAATATAATGACATAATAAGTATAAATAAATACTTTGCATTTAAATCTAAAAGGTACTATACAAAAAATATCCAGATACAGGTACAAGTATCTTGCCTATAAAAATCTAGATACTTAGGTACAATTAAAGTATCTATAAGATACTGTGTCGGATACTTTTTACCTAGATACGTTTCAACGCTGATGTTAAATAAAAATTGACTGATGAAATAAAACACACGAGTGAAAAATGCCATATTCAAAGTGGTTCGATCATCGTATATAATATTTCTTGTGAATTTATACAATTTTCAGTTCAAACAAAATAATGCAATACTTACAAAAGATGTAATAATAGTAGCAGCTCACAAATAGTTTTGAAAAAGATAATTAAAAGAAAAAAATAAAAAAAACATAGAATAAGAAATATAGCTTATACAAACGGTTTAAAAATTAACTGATTGCCCAATTTATGTTTGCATGAGCATAAATTTAATGGCGTACAATTGACGCAGTCATTACACTTAGAAAAAATTGTTTGGTATTTTGACTATAGTACACAATATCATATAATAAGATTAAGATGATAGCAAATAGAAGTCATTTCAGGAATCATCATAATATTATCATTTGATACACTTTTTTTTATTTGTTGATGATTTTGTGTAAATTCTTGACATTATAATTTTTAAGAGACTTTCTTGAAATGACTTCTCATCTTGAATTTATTATTATTTTGTGATCTATCTAGATAATCCTAGACAGCATACAATATATTTATAAAACATTTACAAAACATTTGTAAGATTTATTTTTAATATTTTGTAAATATTTTGATGATCTTAGATTGTGTGATGATCTTAGATCATAAATAATATTTATCATAAATATGAAATATTTATAGTACATATTATGTAAATGCTATGAAAATATATACTTAATAAGACATTATAATCCAAGTAAAGAATATTAATTTATATTTATTATAAATATTAGATAATGTTTTCGAATAAAGTTAAATAATACCTACTAAATATTTATGAATATTTATTATTTAAATATTCTGTGCTATCTGGGATTACATAATTACGAAATAGGAACTGTATTTTTATAATTATTATTGCTATAGTGTGTGTTAATAATACGTATTGAAAGTTCTAGCAAAAAAAATATAGTTGGCAAAAATTATTATAAATTATAATTAAGTGTGTGATAATTACAATTACTTTTTTTTTTAAAGAGAGACAGAGAGTGTATGTACGTTCGAAGAAAGTTAGCTTAATTTTATGTCTCTATAGAAAGAGTTCATAACGCTAATTAATTCGATAACATTGCGTAGAAAACATCCTCGAATCGGGAGAAGCAAACATTAACCGATGTCATCAAAACGGATGTAAGGAATGACGCTAGGTAACCAAGCTGAAAATTGTTGGTTCGAATTCGCGTTAATCTTCGCGTTTATCTTCGGTAACACCTAGCAGTCACGTGTACGCACAGGATGTCTGTGTCGCCACAAGCCTTTAGCTTAATCGTTAAAAAAGATGAGTCAAACAAAAATTAACTTCCAACAAACAGGAAACGTTCTCCAGGTTCCCCTGGAGTTTCGCATTTTCCAAAGAAGGGGGAGATTGGGAAAGAATATCGAGGGATTGCTAAACTAATCGCCCGTTTTCATAAATATACAAATACATATATGAATTTTCTATTTCCTGTCACGAGACATTCGGGGAAGTGATGTAAAGAGGGCGAATTGTAAGTCTTACGACGTAATCATGTAATACACATAGTTTTGCGTGTTAAAAGACGAACGTAACTTCTGACTAGTTGCGTCACATCTCATTGGTGCACGTAAGAAGCAAATGAGAGATACTTTTTTTATTTTCTGCAGACATAACGTCACAAAATAAAAATTCTAACTGATTGATCCCTCTTTTTAAATTGCGTCACGAGAAAATCACATAATGGCTTAATTAAGGGAAAAAGAAATGGGTTGTAATGAAGATTAAGATTGAATCTTGATGATTAAATAATCCTGTATATTAGAAAACCTGGTAAGTGCTAATGTATACAAAGTCGTTTACAAAATATTCAACTTACTTCCGCGTCCATCGGTTGACTGCGACTTGCAACATCTAAAAGAATTATTAACTATATGGGATCGCTCAAAATTACTACCAATTCCGTATTTTTAACGCTTTCTCTCTCATTTCTTGAAAACTTTTATTTATAAAGAAATATTAAATTGTTTTTAATTATAATATTATTATAATATAATATGTAATACAATAAGATAACATATATATAATATAATAATAATACATTATATTCATTACAATATTATGTTATGTTATAATAATATTATAATAATATTATAATTTATGATTATTATATTATTTAATATTATTATAATTTTTCTTATCAATCTAAAGAAATCCTTTCGCTATATGTATAATCAATGTTCTATAATCAATGTTGAATTATTTCTTTCTCATAAATTAATATTTAAAAGTCATAAGTATAAAATGAAAATTCTATAATTTGTCCATAATGTAAATCTACATAATCTATACAATTACTATAAATTGAAATATAAATAGATTGAGCAAAATAGTTCCAAAAAATACAAGTAGCAACTTTAATGTACCTCTAAAAGACGTCTATGAGAATAGTTAATTAAAGGCACTGATTGCAATCCATTCTGATCACATTCTAACTCAACATTATCAAATTTGTAACTTAAAAATAAAATATTCTTAATAGTCTTTTTCAAGTCTTTTTTGGCACTTAATTCTTCCCCCACTTATTTCTAAGTAAAGATAGAACGATGTCTATGGGTGCGATCGAGTTGTCGCTACGAATGCTTTGAAGCATTTGATTGACCATTCGGAAGAAAGAATTTTACTAATTGACCAATCAAAAAATGCTTCAAAACATTCATAGCGGCAACTCGACCGCATTTTATGTAATCGATAAGAAATTCTTTCTTTCACGTCTTGGAAAAATTTCACTTATACCTACCTAGAAATACAATCGAGCGACTTTTCGATTGCACAAGAACGATTAGTAATAATAACATAACATTCATAGTTTGAGTATAACGTGTCGTTACTTAACGTACATAGTATCATAGTTGATTCATTTACAAATCATTGTGAGTCCAAATGCAATTATAGAAAGAAAGTTTCAAAGTCCGCGACATTGTATATGTCGTATGTATCGGAAATCTTAATCCACATGAGTTCGCTCAATCGTGCGAAACCATGAGTCGATTACGCGTTTCATCGAACGTAAGTGATACGACATCGCCCGCAAAAATTACCGCTCGAATCTTCAATATTCACAATCCGGAAGTAATGCATACGAAAATTTCATCATGCGTTCAAGTCCACAGACCGTAAACGTCATATTCGTCCAAGCTAGCTTTCACTAATGAAATTGGCTGCTCGATCTCTTTCCATAAATTATCAAAATTATGTCCTTCAACGAAAAATCGGCGAGAAAGTTGACGATCATTTAATTAATCAAAGCGAAAATGCATTTCGAAAAATATTTACATTCAGAAAATATATTCGCTCGTAAGAACTACTTATTAGGTCTTAAGATTATCATAATATATAGAGTGCTTTCCAATTGTAAAATCACTATACATTTTCGTGAACACGGTGACATAAAATTCTAATTATCGTAATCATTGACACACATCTGTACTCAGTCCAAAGGTTACAAATCAATTGTGTAAGCTTGTATTTTTATAATAATTACATGTTACTATCATGGTAACTATAAGATTGGAAGATATTGAAAGATAATGAACTGTTTTTTTTGTGCTTCTCATTCAATACAGGTAGAAAGTTACTTTTAACTTAATTCTATCCTTATCTAAATCGTGTACGCGACGCATTTGTTCTAATTGAGTCGTGCACAATGCTACATTTTATTCCTATGTATATTTATGTTAAAATATGTTAAGCAATTAGAAAGCACTCATGTAATTGAAACAATTACATAAAGTATATATACAAAAAAAATGCTTGTCACAGTCGGATATTTGTTATGTCAGTCGTAAAATAATGATTTCATCAGTCTTTTCGTCTTTGTAAGGAATTTTATCGATCAATTTTTACATTCATTCATGTTGCCTACCGATCATCTGAACATACCTGTAGGCCCTTTTACAACCGGCCTGATGTATCAACAGATTCTCTTTAACAAGATCAAATTGTTTTTCATTGAGCGTCAACTTGCTCTCTTTGATCGCATCTATAATGCAACTCTCTAAAGCATTCTCATTCAAAGACTCATAGAAAAAAATTTCAACTTCAATATTTTTGTTGAGAAAAGCGTTTTTTATTACGGCTGCATCGTGGAGCCGATTTCTTATTCGTATCTCGAGATCAATTAAATCTTCGAAGTTGAAAATGGCCAGTATGGTCACGAAGCGATTCTTATACGTGTCTCGACGGGCCTCTAGAAAGTTTACAAAAGCCGTTAAATCGCGTTTTTTCAAATTTTCCAGAATAATTAGATTCGGATATAAGAGAGGAAGGTTGATGTCATTCACGGCTTCCAATGGCGGGAAATATTGACGAATAGCATACTTTCGTGGGAAATTCCTTCTTATGATATCTACCGTGTATGATTTACCGACGCCTGTGTCACCGAAGAGAACTATCACTTTGAAAGAGGGTACATCACTCTGAAGATATTCACAGAGTTTCTGCAAATTGTGACCATGAATTCGCTCCTTTAATTCAATAACGGCATTTGCAAAATCATTGCTATGCTTGCGAGTCTCCTGATTTTCATACAAACACACCGAGATGAAAGCTACAAGTATCGTAGATAATAATAATAAAAACATAGAACGTTTACAGAAGAAAAAATTCTTTTTCAGCGGATGTTTAGCTTGAGGATCTTCGCGTTTGTTGCAGCTATCAGTAGTAGAAATGGCAGAAGAATCAGACAGAGCAATTGGATGGAGATTGTCTAATACATCCTTCGATTTCTTTGTAGGTGTTATATTGTCTTCGTTCACAGGATTTGAGCTCTGTCTCTTCTCAGGTTTTTGTTTCTCAGATTTTATTTTCAATTTTGGACGCAAACTAGTCTTCTTTGAAAAAATAACAGATTTAATTGTACCAGCCTCTTCTGGTTGATATACAGTATATTCCTCTGTTGATTGATTCGCTGATTCAACTTCCATATGTTCCAACTGATCTTTCATTGGTGTAGTGTTTCTTATAAATGATCCTTGGTTACATTGCATGCTCCAGTTCAGATTTTCAATACCGTGATTGTAGTGTGGAAAAACCCATGTACTCATACGGTCACTGTTAACTTTTAACATCCTATCTTGGAACCTTATGCTACAAATAATATTTTATTCTATTCGGCATTATATCTTTAAGTCATGTTGATTACATCAACATGTGTCATGTTCAAATTGAATTCAGCATTAATTTTATAAATTCGATATGTATTACCACAGCAATAAAAGAAGTTTTCTTCTTTAAGGATCTTATCTTGACCTTATGTTTTCAAAATCATATCTCTAAAACTTGTGGTACACAATGCTTATTTTCCTGCTGGATTAGAATCTTATTATTATCGAATTGGCTGTGATGCTGGCACTAACAGAATCACAACCAATATGGCAAGATTCTAATTCAGCTAGCAATCTGACAAGAAAACAAGCATCGTATGTCACAGATTTAAGTGACCTCTAACAAATTTTAGCCATCGCTCGTTATTTGTTAAAATATTATTAATAAAATAAATTTTATAAATATGAAATATTTACACATATATATATATACACAAAATGTTAAAGACACATTTATATTGTCAATTTTATACAACAATTAAGTCGAACATTTCTTGACAGGAAAAAAGCATTAGATGGCTCTCACCTTGTATAAAATATCTTTATATCATTTTGACAACATAAAAGAAGAGTATCATATAAATTATATAGCAGAATAAATAATAAAATCTATATCTTGTGTTTAAAAATTACCTTTTATTTATAAAAATTGTTTTGTTAATTTTTTAATGAATAACGAATGATAGCTAAAACTTGTTGGAGGTTACTCAAAGTCATATGTATCAACAATATGTATCAAGATCATAGGGGCTGATTCCTCCATGCACAATTATCAAATAAAAAAGTACCTTAATTCTCTGTTACTCCCATATAGTTCGCAACTGTATGGTCTGATTAAAGCATGCGAATTATCGCTCGTGTATTTGAACGACTGGTTATTGGATGGCAACAATCCAGGTAAAGTATTTGATCTAACTCGTTCTGTCTCAGATGAACGATAAACTTTCCAAATATTTTTAAAATCTTTATTCTCCTCCATAATATTTCGAAGAAGATCTAAAGCTTCCTGCGAGAAAGACATATGACAATAAGAAATAACCTACAAACTACAATAGCACGTTTACATTTATCTGTAGCCCTCGTTTTTTATCCTACAAATCGGAACATTCCGAGGGATCTTTAGTCAAAGAATTTACTTGATTTCATTTTTACCTTTATAACTTGAGCAAAATTAAGCAATAGTATTCGAGAATCAGGATCACACTTGGTTATCAACGTATAAATAAATCAAGACTCGGAATGAGTGAGGAAACGCTTTTTCAACTCGAAACTCTAATTCGAAACGAAATTATCGCAAATACCGCAACTGAATTAAGTGTGAGCCGATCAGCTGACATATGGTTGTAGTCACAAAAACTCCAATCGTCCTAGATCACTTCATCCTTCGTCCTAACCAGCATAGCTTAGTAGCCTATTTGTGTTCAAATGCGAATACGCGACGCCAACGATCTAGTTCTAATATCTACCACTTCGAGTTGTCATGAATGACAAAATTATTGAAAGTTCCTCAATCGCCCAATCATCAAATTACACGTATCTCTTCTCACAGTCTTTAAATAGATTTTTTGTAACGTGAAAATTAAAGTGTAATCTTGGAAAGGTCAACGTGTCCGTTTTTTTCGAGCTACACTATATTGTACTATCTGCACTCGCGGACCGAACGGTAAAGCAAACACGTCCGAAGAGAAAAGAATAAGCTACAGGCCATCGGGCGTCGCCGTCTCCCCGATGAAAATTTTTGTTAAATTTTTCATAATTTTTCAAAATTTTTATATAAATTTCAAAAATGATGAATTAGAATTTTTAAATAATTTTATAATTTTCTAGAAAATTTCTTAATTGTTTATATAAATAATTTCTTAATTTGTTTATATACAAATTGGAACACTTCAAAATAAATATCGAAGTCTACATCTTTTCTAGGATTCTTATCAAATATGAACGCTGAAACATTTTTAGATTTCTAAAGTTTTTTATTCTAAAATTTCCGATAAAAAATTTAAAAGTTAAGAAAAA
>Ga0157364_1007078_pt1 | contig 11589 bp, 6 predicted proteins | sample AttsexASBM2_FD_111476 | JGI IMG/M metagenome (GOLD analysis project Ga0157364, IMG submission 111476) | Fungus gardens microbial communities from leaf cutter ant in Ribeirão Preto, State of São Paulo, Brazil - Atta sexdens ASBM2 | ecosystem: Host-associated > Fungi > Mycelium > Unclassified ...
ATATATATATATATATATATATATATATATATATATATATATATATACATATATTTCAATCTTTTATTTCTACATAATTTCTTACAAAAAAATTCCTGTGCTCATATTAGCCTATCTAGAGAGTAATATAGAGCACTGGGCATAATAAGAGCATCCGTTACCATTTACATTAAAATAATCACTTTCAATACTAAGTTACATAAAACATCGACACAAATGATATGCATACATTTTTTTTATTTTTCAATATACTGGCTATATCAAAATGTTTTCTTAAAGTATTCATAATACCCGATCTTGCCCTATACATAAATATTACTATCAATAAACATACAGATACGTGTATATATTAATAAACTTACAGTCTTATAAATAAGTAATATTGTATATTTTTTATGAAAGAGGGAAATACATTTATTGAGGTATATTGGATACATGTACCCAGTAAGCGCGGAATGCTAATTTTTTTATCCTTTCAGCATCTATATAAATATTTGAAAATATCTCATATTTTTTATTAACACTCAGAAACGTTCTCTTTTTTGAATGTAACTAATTTTCAATTTTAAACTTAGCAAAAAAACTAGAAAAATCGCAAAACTCAATAGAAGCATACAGAATTCAATTATTTTATGTCTATAATAAAATCGAAGCTATTACTAGTCCAATTGCGCTAACAAACATTCTCGACTGATTCAATTCAATATGCTCAAGTTGCGATTGTCAAGATGCAATCTCCTCAATATATGTGAGAATATCCTTAAGACAGCCTGGGGGACTGTAAGATCTCTTTTTCATTTTTCAGTTATGCAAGAGAAAAGCATAACTGAAAACATAAAAGTACATCTACAAGAAGGAAGGAAAAATATACAGACGGTATGCATGCGCTTTATTTTTCCTTCTGAAAAACCAGTCATCGCGCATCAGCGATGAAAAAACAAGAGATGGATTCCGCTTGGTAAGGCTACTACTGGAGGACGAGCAAAAATTTTCCATCATATGCTAAATCAACGATTACACGAGATATAACAAAAGTTCCTATTATATCAGGGAGTCTGGTCACGAGCGATTTTGTTAAAATCTTTCGAGAGAGAAAGATATATATAATTTCTTTGTATATATGTATTACTAATTCTAACTTGCACTGTCCCTCTACAATCTTAATTAAAGTTATAGAGTGAAACAGTATATAATTACAGTGTATGAGTTAAAGTGAGTTAGTATAAATACAATGGCGTACAAAAGTTTTCAACCGGTGACATTTTGTATTCTAATTTATGAAAATAAATCTGATAAAATTTTAATCATTATCGGGTGTTAGTGCAAGATGTAGCTAATGAAATCTTGTACTACATCCGAGAATGATTAAAATTTTTTTTAGAATAAATATTACTGACGGGAAACTTTTGCACGCTATTGTATATACAAGGATTATTATATATATTATTATATATCCTTTTTTCTCGTAGGATTATGATAAAATCACTAATGTCCAGACTAGCTGGTCTAGAGTGTTTCTAGACATAATGTATCATAACAAAAAAAAATAAAGAATACGATTTGGAACGTTTTCGATGATCTAAGAGATTCATCCGAGAATTTATATAATACAAATTCTTTTATATAGCATTATGCTTTTATCGTATAGTTTTACGTTAAAATTTACTATATAATTTTAAAAGTAGAAATGCGTATTTATCGATAAAAGCAATCTAAACATAAATCTAAGATTTTATTTAATAATCTTAGTTCATAAGTCGAAATCAAATCAATATCTATTGATTTTCTGTTTGATATTGATGACCACATTTTCTATTGATTTTCGAAGAAGATCGATATTTTATCAAAGTTGTACCGATAAATGAAGTTCAATAGAAAATCTAGTAGGTATCAAATCAAACGATTTTAAAAATCTATCAACTCCAAATCGACTTGTGAGTGAAGGGAATTATTTTATTTTTTAATGAAAATTTTTTGATAAAGAAATATTTCCAACAAAAACATATAATTTTTATGAATAAATTCAACGTAAAAAGTACGGAAAATGTATGGAAAACAAACATTAAAGAAAAAATAGATTTTTTTGTTTTTTAGAATAAAAATTTTTATGCTTCTACTAAAATATTGAAAATTTTATAAAAATATTGAGTCGAGGAAAAAGTTTCTTCATATTTTTTAATTCAAAATTGTATATACAATATCTTTATTCAATATCTTTCATTCAAAAATGAACGAAAGTTAAATTAAAGAAAAAAGGATTTTAAAGCTTGAAATTTCTACTTTCGAAATATTACTATATTTTTTGAGTTTCAGTGAATTTGGTAATTACATTTACATTTAAAAAACTACGAGCTGAAAAAGATGAAAAAAATTTCTTTTTACTTTCACTATATCTTTCACGTGCCCAAAAAAAGTTTACAAAAATTTTCGACTACCTATCGTGAAAGCTTGAAGCTTTCCCTACAAAATCTTGTTTTTTTAATGTTCGTATGATTTTTTTCCTGAATTATTGGTAAGTTAAATAAAGGAGCATTTTAATTTTGCTTATAATTTCGATTAAAATCATCATACCGAAATTTAAAAAACATTCTTAAAGCTGAAACTTTGCTAGCGAATGATATAATTGTAACAAAAATTTCGCAACAAATGAGAAACTTTTACTAACTTTTAAAAAAATTTTTTTAAATATGAAGAAACTTTTTCCCCGACCCAATAAAACAAGATAATTCTTTGACCAAATTTGTGTGACTTTTAATTCGACTTTTTTTCGTTCTTGTTCACCAACTAACAATCATATTTATTCTGAGCGCAAATTCGATTTCTGTGCGATGTGAATTACAAATAACATTCCGGATTTTACAGGCCCGCGCCGATCGGCGTATTCGTGGCAAAGAAATCCTAGTGCGCAAGTAGGCCCCCCTTCTTCCAGGGCCCCATTGGGGGACCCCTATGTGCACCTGTGCAGGTTGAGAGGTGTGTTTTCACTTGGCAGTTCAACCTACAATCGCGTGCAAGAACGTTCCGCGGAGAAGGTTGTCCGTTGTCTTGATTGAAACGAGTAGAAAAGACGGTTTATGATATTCATGATAGAATTTTCAATCACCATTATTCTTTTAAAAAAGTTGTCAAATTTTTTAATAATTCTATAAATACAAAATATTATAATAAGTGAAGGATTTACGTTGGGAACAATTACGTTGTGCTATTAAACATTTTATTCTTCTCAACGAGAATTAAATTGAATTGTCAGAGATAAATGAAGAAAATCAACGAAACATTTCTCATGAAACTTCAAAAGGTATTTCTTTCTGAAGATCATAAAACATAAACAACGAATTGAACGAAAAGTGATAAAAGCCACAATTTTATAAATATTAATTATTTTTTTAAATAAAAGCTAAAATTTTAATAATAAATTACAAAAATAATTTTGTTACAATTTGAAGGTATATCTCAGATATTATATCTTGGATATTAAAAGAATAATCAAAGATAAGAAATATGAAAGGCAGATTTTGTTACAAATTAATTAACATTTGTTAGAATCTTTCTCTGTAGTGAAACAAAAACCTTGAAATATATTTTTATAAAATAATCTGGTAACAAAAACTAAACAATATATGTAAACCGAATGTATATCTAACATATGAAATGACTTTATAATAATAATTAAGTCTAATAATAAACAAATTAAATTATAATAATAATAAATAATATAATTTCTTTACAACTAATTTAACTTTATTGTTATAAAACGTAATCTTAATTAAAAACTAAATTTTTATATAAAACTGTCATTATGAAGATATATTTTTAAACATCGTGTTTAAGTATTGATGTGATGTTTTAAATATTACTAAAAGTAATAAAAAAAACTTTAATATAAAATTCAGTAAAAATTTATGTAAATTATGAAAATTGTATAATTAATATAATAAAATGATTAATTAAATATTTTAGATGTATTCAATTTTTGTATTCTATTACATGAAATCGCGGTCAAAATTGCAATTTAAAGATTGGCTTAATATCTTTAGATAATTTGGTACTAGCTATTTTTTAAAGCAAGAATTTAAAAACACATTGATCGTAAGTATTAAAGAAGAATCATCTCCGATTATAAAGGTGAAAGGAAAGAACTGATTTAAACATGAATTGATTTAAAAAAAATAAAGATTCAATGGCGTATATAACCGCAAGCAAAGATAGCAAAACAATAAAATTCTATCTTTAGAGGAGATTGGGGACAATTGTAACGGAGGTTAATTGTAACAATGCATTTTTTTTAATGATAAAAGATAAGATAATCATATGAAGAACAAAAATAGTCGGTACTGAGGCCTGCGTTTGCTTCATGACATCAATCGCGCGTGCGTCGCATGTAAAAGAAGTTATACAATATATAGGATGCTCAGATAAGTCATGTAAGTTTATGATGTATAGTGTTTTGCTTTAAACTTTCAAATAAAATGCTTTTTATCATGTTTTCATTTTATTGATTCTAATATATTTTCTCAAGCTAAGCGCATATCTTTTTTTTATATCTTTAAGTGATTTTAAATATATTTATGTAAATGTTGACAACATCGATTTGGGATTAAAAGTATCGCATCGCCAGGATACATTGTAACATCATCACAATTAACGGTAAATGTTAAGAAAAGTCCGCTCATCTTAAATTTTGATAAAAGATACAATGAATGTATTTATGCGTTTTCGCATAAAAATAAAGATTTGACAAGAAAAAAATGTCGCTCTGATTCATGAATCAAAATATTTTAAGTTGACGACTATTCAGGTTAGAAAATCTGTCACAGCCACGAAAAAATATACTGCAATGCAAGTACGCGATAAGATCACATTTTCATGCTCTATGGCCGTGAATGTGTTGTATTTCTTATTGTAATAGATATTATTCACTGCTTTATAAACACAAACTCATTGGTTTAAAAACAAATTATTTATTGTAAATACAAATTTACTGTTTTAAAAACAAATTCATTGCTTCGAGACAAATTTTCAGCTCTAAAACACAAATTCACTGTTTTTTAATAGTAAATTTACTGATTTAAAAACAAAAATAATATAAGGAGATAATTTCTATTTTAGAATAAATAATTTATTTTTAAAGCACTGAATTTGTGTTTTTAAAACAGTCAATTTATGTTTTAGAACAGATAATTTGTTTTTAGAATATGTTACAACTTTCCCTAGCTTTGCTTCATTTTGCCCCAAATCGAAGCAAGAGGCGAAGCATATTAATTCCGATTTTGTTATTTTAATCATAAACAGCCTAAAATTACACTTTTTTGCAAATAGTACCATAAATTTAAATATTTGTTGTGTTATGTGCATAAAAAGAAATAAACACATTTATCACAAATAAAGAAATACATGTATATTTCTAAGAATTGTTTTTCTAACAACTGTCCCCAGTCTCCCCTACTATTTCAGCAAGATGAAATCTTAATAATTAGAGTAAAATTAATTTTAAGTGTTGAGTTTAAACTCTATAAACACAATGTAATTCAATAATGTAATATTGGTTCAGTCTTACGTGGGAAGCAAGCAACTTTCGAATGTATATCCGAGATGAGATGTCTTGATTTTCGATTCAGAAGAAAATATTTATTTTGAAGAGGAAATTGACAAAATTGAAAATGGACATCATGTTGGAGAAAATAGGAAAATTAAATTTGGTAATGTCTATAGTTTAGTTTAGTATGTATAATTTAAATAACATTAATTATAAACTATATAAATTAAATATAACACGCTGTGTATGACATATTAACAACATGAATAATAAATGCTTTGTATTTGCTCTAATTTGCGGTTGCTATTGCTTAATTGTATTTGAGCTAAAAATGACAATTGTGTAATTGTATAGTTAGAAAAATAGATACCGAATCATATCAATATAATCAATTTTTTTTTAATATTTGATATAGTATAATAGTAATAAAAAAGTTTAATAATATTATAACAATTATTTGGATTTATAAATAATTAATTTTTATCCAATTAAAAAACTATGATACTTAAATTTTTTAATTAATTAATTAATGTGTTCTATAAAGCATGAATATATGATTGAAAACATATTACATACATAGGGTAAAATCATTAATTATAGATCACTTTTAAAAAAAAATCATATTTTTTTTATCCAAAACAATATCAAACAGTTAATAAAACATTTAATAATAATGATTGATCATAAAAATTACGTTATGAATGATTTTATTCCATTTTATTACCATTTTATATGGTAATTTAATTTGGGTTTTTAAGGGAGAACACCACTGTGACGAATTCAAAAAATCGATTTTTTTGCATTTTTGTAATATTTGAAGTCTTAAAAATATGTCCCTAAAATATTATGTTGAAATTTGTAACAGAGCTATAATAAATATGATGGAGCACGTAGTCGGATGCATAAATTAATTGATTGTAAAACTTTAAATACGTTTTTTTCGAAACCACGCTCATAACTAGACGCTCTCGACCAATTTTTATCCGAATGACTTGAATTTTGGACAGAATGTTTACAACAAAATTATCAAGCGTATGAATTTTTCAATCGGATTATTAGTTTTTGAAAAACAATAAAAAAAGTAATGATTTTTTTCGCAAAGTTGGGACTTTTTTTTTAAAACAGCATTATTTTGTCTAAAATTATTTTATCAAAAAATTAGTACGCTTAACTGAAACTACACTCATATAGGGGAGATCTATGCTAATAGATTCATTCTTCAGTTTCGAATTTTTACAAACGAAATTAAAAGACTTACCAAAAAAATGAATTCTGCCAGTTACTACATACATTTGACTACCTAATAATATTTTAATAATAAGAGGATAATTAATAAGAAAAAAAATGCATTTTTCTAATGCATTCCATCTGATTTAACTAGCCCTGGAACCAGAGTAATTTGATTAAAATTATGAAAATAAAGATTAATATATTTTAAGCTACATTTTTGGCTACATTAATAAAACTTTTATAAAATTTATATTTTAAACAAATATTCGCTTCGCAGGACAAAACAATACTTCTTTTTGCAAAATTTGTTCATTTTGTGCAAAAATACATCAAATGAGCCTAGTTTTCGAGATTGGACATGAAGGAACTAAACTTATAACATTTATCACTAAGAATAAATCTCTTTAAAGGAATAACTAAGAATAAATCTCTTTAAAGGAATAAAATTTTAAGTTAGTATTATAAGAGTCGTCATTAAATGAGTTATACAGTTCCATGCTGTGGTTAATCTACTATCCTCATCCGTTCATTTTTTGACAACATTAACAATATACGATAACAAAGACACATAAACAAAAAAAAAATCTGTTGGATTTTATTAAGTAAGAAACTACTCTTACTATCTAAATAGAAATCAAATATCTCGGACAATTATATACGATTGTAAAACAAAAACTTTAAGAATAAGAATATTTATTATTATGTTATATAAGTGTACGATTTTTTAAAATATGGCATAACTTCATAGATGTGTTCGCAACAAGATGTTATAGTAGACTGAGCAGCAGTCGCTGCTCAGACACGTTTACGCGTGTCTCGCGTGTTTTGTTTTTAATGTAGCCTCGATTATTCTACTTATCCCTATCTTATCCCTAACTTATCAATTGACTCCGGTTTTCCCTACTTTAAAATAAAAAAAAAATTTTATTTTAGAGCTCCCGTCCGCTGCACAAGCGTGCACCCATGTTTTTCCAGACGAGATGCAACATCAATCAGTATTGAGAGATTAGAAATATTAATATTAATTAATGAATTTTTTGTAATAACTTCGTAAATATATATTAGTAAATATTTGTATTAATTATATAAAAACAATAATTCACACAATTAGTTTTTACAAAAAAAAATTTACAAAGATATTCTTTTTTTTCGGCCGTCACAGTGGTATTCCCCCTTACAAAAAGTAAAGTAACAATTATTAACAATTAGACCTCATGTATTAATTGCAAATCGTTTAAATGGTTTATTCTTTTTGGTGGTGTTACTACATCTCATAAGGGTAAAAATGATTTGCGTATGCATATCGTAATATACCATATATATATATATATATATATATATGTATACATAATGAAATTATTTTTCGAAATTGATGATTCACATCTAATTGTGGATAATGATGCAATTTTAACAAATTCAAGTTTATTTAAAATTAATGAGAATTAAAAATCAATGATAATTTTAAAAAATTGATGAAAATTAAACGTTAGCAAAACAGTTAACTTATGAATAGTAACACTTTTTGCATATAGATATATACTATTTTATATTCTATTTTGATACTTAAAACAAATAAATCTTTTCAAGAATGGTATCATTTATAAGATTTGACAAATTTTTAAACATTTTTATAATAAATTTACGCAATAAAAGTATTGTTATAACATAGTGATTAAACAACACATTTACCCAGATAATCAGACGTGTCAAAAGCACGCATTACAAATTTATGCTATATATTATGTTGGAAAAAGTCAGGTAGTAATTGAGCACGATCTGTCATTTCAATTAGCGTTAACAAAAATACAACAAAAATTCTTCAGACAATACATTGTAACATACAATAAAAAAATATTTAAAAAATTGAACACAATAATTTAACATAAATAGAACAAAATTCAAATATTATATGTTGCACAAACAGAAAATAAACCAAAGCTAAGTTTGTCATGATGTCATGTTAAATTAGCAAAAGGTACTCAGAAATCTAGCACATTTGCTATCATATTATAAGAACGGTAACGCAGCAAGAATATCGCACGACTTATTATATCAAATACTGACAGCAAAAACAGCAAAAATCGGACATAATCTGTTGTCACGATGTGACTGCTCAAAACGCGGCATATGTATGTCGCGATTTACTTATTAACTATTGAAAGAAAAAACGCAGTAGAAATTATGAATAATCTGTCGTCAAATGTTATATTGTACCACAGTTTTTTCGTTTATCGATAGGCGACGTATCTATCAATATTTATCTTGTATTTAAATTTCTGTCACGGGCAAATAAAGACTACATAACGCGGCTAGTGAAAATAAAAATGTGTAATATTTTCATCGATTTAATTTCTGATACAATTCCTATACAGAATTCTGAATATTAAATTGATTTTTTAAAACCGAGCAACAATTCTCTCAATATGGAAAATTATTCATTTATTAACTTACACTACTTAAGATACAAAAAAATTAAAAGTTAAAACAATTTCTATTTAGCAAAATCTTATTCTGATTAAATGTACTTCTTTAATAAAAATGCATTTAGTTAATAAAAGTTAAATGTATAATATAAATTATATTTATTTATTTATTATGCGTGTTTTCTGCAGTCACGTCATGACGGCAGGCTATACTCGATTTTTGCTGTAGTTTTGCTGACAATATTTAATATAATAAGTCTTGTCGCGATTTCGTTGTCACAATGTGACATCAGATTATGCTTGATTTCTGCTGTCTTTCTGCTATTTGATATAACAAACTTTGCCCGATATTTGCTACATATTTGCTGTCACGGTATCTGTAGCAAAGAATGCTCGATTTTTATTGCATTTCTATCGTCATTCCACGTTAGCAGATTATGCTATTAGAAAATAAGTTTAATAAGGAAACAGCAGCTTAATATCTGCTGTAATGTTATGATCAAGTTTGCTAGCGTACTGCAGACATATTGCTAGCATTTTGCTATTTGGGTTAATCTCAATTGAGAATAATGTTGATTTTTTTCCATGAAATCTAGTGCTATTTACTATCTAACTATAAAAGCCATAAATTTTTATGATATTACACTTTGAATGAATTTTTAAAGTCACGTACGTCAATTAATCTCACACATTTAATTGATTAACAACATTTAAAAAAAATGTGAAGCGCTATTCCTAATAAATTAAATTCAATTGACACTTGAAAGAAATAAAACTAATGCTAAAGAATCTTGTGATATGTACCATTTAATGAAAAATACTATAAAATATAATTACTATAAAATATAATACTAAAAAATATAATTATTTTAATATCAAAAGTGATCCGGAATTAGTACCTGATCCATATCTAGTGGTTTTATCCTAATTGAATTTAATTGTCATTAAAATCTTATTTCTAATATGTGATTCTTCATATATAATGAGCATATAACGAAATATCCATAACACTTTTTATTGCAATTTCAAAAAAAATACTTAAATCATCAAAGATATGTGAGTGAAAATTTCTCTATTAATATGCACATGCGCCGATTTTAAGTTAAGAAGTACTTTATCATTATTCTTTTTCTTTGTAACTTTTTTATTTTCTCAAATATTCAAATCATTAATGTTTATTAATAATTATTATTTTTATTATCATTTAAACTGATAACATAAACGTCAATTATATCAATGCAGCTGAATGTTTATGGTATCAGGTTTAATAAATACAAAATACAGTCGAACATAATGAATACAAAATAACATACAAAATAAAATACATTGTATTAATAGATATCTGTAATTGTAAATCATAATAAATGCATAGAAGTAACATTATATAAATATTAATAAACTATTAATGAATTATTTAATTGTGAATCATTTAAAATTAATTATCGTTTTTTACATTTATATTGAACAAGATTTTTATAAGTCGCATTAATAACTTAAGCAAATATATACATATACATAAGTTACAACAAGAAATTCCAACAAATCGATCGAGGCTTTTTGCTTTCTACTCTTGTTTAAATGCAATGTGGTGAGCATGGCGCTGTCTCTCATGAATTTACCTAATTTATTTGCTCTTTATATATATATATATATATATATATATATATATATATCCCATCGTGTACATTGCTGATAAGTACTTAGTGAAAAAAGAATTGAAGTTCAAGGGGTGAATGAGAATTTTTCTGTTTTACAGAATTCTAGTTCCTTGCCATGGCTATCTGTATTAGTGATCTGTCAAACATGTGTTCACATTGTTAAATTAGCGTGAACATATTATCACACTATTATCACGAATACTGTACATCAATATTGATCATATTACGTTTCTATGAATTCAGTAGTAACGATATCATTAATATCATTATTACGATCGAAAAATCTGCTTTCTGAGTTTGTTACTCATTTCACGGATAGTACATCGAATAATTTATGAAATTTTAGACATTTTCGAAAGTACAATAACATACGAGAACGTACTAATAATTATACGTTTCTAATGATTATACAATTCCTTTTTTCCATTATTAAATAACAATGCTAAAATAGTAGATATTTAATAATTTATTTTGTTTATTTTTAAAAATATAGTTTGTAAATATAGAAGAATAAATTAATTAAAAAACATTTTTTGTGAAATATGTATTTAAATTTTGTTATTATAATTTCAAAATTCTCAATCTTGATTAATAAAGGCTTCAAAGAATAAATCGTAGAAAGGTATTAGGTGTACAAAAAAGTTCTGAGCTTTTTTTTGTAAAATTCAATCTTTATTCGTATGTAATCGTACGGAAATGGCTTGCTGCGTAACGCCAAGCTGTTCTGCAAGCTCCTTTTCAG
>Ga0157364_1007079_pt1 | contig 11589 bp, 8 predicted proteins | sample AttsexASBM2_FD_111476 | JGI IMG/M metagenome (GOLD analysis project Ga0157364, IMG submission 111476) | Fungus gardens microbial communities from leaf cutter ant in Ribeirão Preto, State of São Paulo, Brazil - Atta sexdens ASBM2 | ecosystem: Host-associated > Fungi > Mycelium > Unclassified ...
AGATTGTCTATTTAAACTAGTATTTAAGCAAATTAAACACGTTGTTGCTTCAGAATTGAAGGTTTTTAATAACGCTTGACTTTTCTAGAATTTTTGTTATTGTAATTGTTTTAATGTAATGTAAACTGTATATATGTAACATTGAAAATGATCGGATAGAAGGTCGAAACGTCTGTATGTGTATTTTTAGTTAAATATAATTTTTAGTATTTAATAACGATAGCGAAGAATATCTTGCTTGTGCTCTGAGCTCTTTTACCTGATTATTTTAATAAATAACACGTTCATTTTCATTGAATAAGAGTGTGTGTCATTTTTCTACAATTTTGTTAATATTAGATCTGTTTTCTGTGGCTAAACCAGTGCACATTTTTGGAACTTAAAGTAAAGTAGATATTTGATATTTGTCGGAAGTGAGAAAGAGAGTTCTAATGCAGGAACAGAAAACAGACCAATCGTTATCATTATTATTATTATTAGTAGTAGTAGTAGTAATTATATATTTTATTTTTCTCTATTTTAATTATTGTAATCATAAATTTGTGATAAAATTAATAAATCTTTTAACTGTGAAGAATTTTTCCAATCATTTTACACTAAAGTTGTTGAAATGCAACGAGTGTAAAAGACATAATTCAAAGCATCCTGTGTGTACACAATCCTCAAGGGTTGAAGGATTTTGATCCGACTCAGGGGAAAATCGGCCTAAACAGTTCGCAGCACATCACGTCCCTATATAATAACGGATCGTGGAAACTCGTACGCGTCACCGCTCGGTAAGCCCGCAATCTACGAGGGTAGATCCCTCATACATTTTCCAAGGATCTTTACGGGCATCAGCGCCCTACGCTCTGTGTACTTTAATTAGCTCGACGTTCCTCTCGTCTCGTTTGGCTTGACGGTGCCTTTCAACCTTCCGGCGACCGATTCTAGCGAACATTTGCGAAATTGTCTCACGCGCCTGGGCATGGGCCTTATTTGCCCTGAACTTTGGGAGATCCGAAGCTAGAAGTTAGGAGCTCGAAATCGAAGTTCCATGGCGAAGTGACAGTAGTACGCTATCTGAAATCTTAATGGAAGTGACGACACGGTGATTACCTCGTCGTTGATAGGACCTTATCGCTTGGGATGTGTCACTATCGAATGTTTGATTTAAGGAATGACCGACGATCCGCCACCTACTTTCATCGTAATTGGATCGTAATATGAAACAGGCATCGAATGATGCGATGAAATTGGAACCTTGTTTTTATCATAATACATGATGTGGGAATGATAAAGTAATAGTTGCGTTTAGCAGAAAAAGCTTTGCAACTGTTTTGTAAAATTGTTTAATATGATTGGTTTTGTTCCTAATTTTTCATTTTTCTGAATATTTAAACTAATAATATTAAATAATTTAATAAAAGTTGCAAAGCTGCTTCTTTTGCTAGATGCATTTTTATAAAAAGAGAAAGCTTGAATGTCTAATTTGTAATTAGAGGTTATAAATGGAATGTTATTTATTATCTTTTTCTTTTTAAATGGTAATTTATAAATAAGTGTCTCTATATGAAGTTTTAGAAGATGAATTAAAATATTTATTCGAGGCGATATTAAAAACTCATTTAATATTCGCATATATGCCAGATATCATTTTTCTCATAGAAATAAGTGAGAATATATATATATATATATAATATTTCAACCTTACTAAAGTTGCGCATAGTAATTTTTTACGCCAAAAACCAGAGCAAAAGAGCTATTATTATAAAATGTACGATTGTAAAATCGAAATTGAATCGTAAAATCAAATTACAATAGACTTATAACTACCTATTTTAATTACAGACATTATTCAAAAGACTTTAAAGCTAACAATAAAGGAAAATCACTTCGAATTGATTTCATATTTTTAAAAAGAGAGTAAGAGAGATAGGAAGAAGAGGGAAAGAGAGACTTGTATTGTTCATAAATTCTAATATTTATAATTAATCATCATTCGTAAATTGACAATAATTTTTTAATTAATTCATTTTTTCACCATAATAAGGTAATTAGTTACATAAAGTTGCAATAATTTCCAAAAACAGTCCAGTTGTTTCTTATATTATGTTTCTTATATTATATTGCTAGTTATTATTGTTGATTTTGATTCAAAATAGTTTCCAAAAGTAAATGTATGATGTGTACACGTGACTTATGCATATTTATAAAGCATGTGAATTGTCAATATTCATAATTCAATTATCGATCGCACAATAATTTTTCTAAAATACAGCTTAGTTGTTTCTTATGATTCATAAGTTATGATACAGCTAGCTAATATTGTTGGCTCTCTAATTTCAAAGGGCAAGTGTATATATGCGTTACTCAGTTATGTTCCCAAACATATATAATCTCGAAGGCCAATTAATCTATTGTCAACCGTTATCCGTCGAGAAACGAAAAATAGATAAACAATCATCGCCTACGGAAGGAGAAAAAGGGGGGGGGAGAGAGAGAGAGAGAGAGAGAGAGAGAGAAGATAGCTGTTTTTCCTTCGATAGTATCGTCGCTACTGCACTGTGAGCGCGACGATTGTGCGAGAGAAGGACGTACGGAGATAACTTCATACCACTCGCACATCGTTCGGCGGGCACGTCTCTCACGCGTTGTGAGTACTTAGGAGGAGAATTCCTCGTTATCGATATCAGTCGTCGCCGTCATCGCCGCGCGTGTAAGTCTCACTAACTCACTAATAGAACGTGTGTCTGCTTCCGCTCTCGTTTGCAAGTCATCTCTCTCTCTTTCCTTTTGCCGCGCGCCGAGAGTAACTCGTGGCGCGCCGTGCATCTCAGGCCTACAAACACGCGTGCTTCTATGTTCTACGTCACGTTGCGCGCGGTACGACGACATGACGACCGAACACGAGTACAGTGATTCTCGGATGCGATTACGCAGAACGAAGAGTGTTACGAGGGCGGAGGAGATCCAGAAGGCGGAGCTGAAGGTCCGCAGATCGCAACCTGACAAGCCGTGAGTAATGCACTGTCACAGACTGGCTTCCGTTATCGTCTTGCTTGCGCGCTTCGAATTCCATTTTTTTCGTGTTTCTCCGTATTATCGTATGATGTATCGTAAAATCCATCCGTTGCGAGAACGATATTGTCGATCGATGTGGCGTAGACCACGACGGCATGGATCGTATACTCGTCCAGTGACAACCGCGAGAACGTACGCCGAGCGCACGGTGACGCGAAATTTTTCGTCAGGCCTCGTGAAACGCACGACGTAACAGACGCGTTTCATGTAACGTGCGCATGCTCGTCCGTATCGCATCTGGCGAGGAGCCACGAGAGGGGATACCCTATTCTTCGTGACATCGCTCCGTCTTGCTCCATTCCGCGTTGTGCATCCTGCTCCGATGCGTGCATAATCGATGCCGGAGGTCAGCCGGCCTGCAGCACGGCATCCTGCGTGCGGTTGAGCCTACAGCTCGTTTCATCGGCATCGGAGGCGCGGCACTGTGTACCGATCGCGAAATCGCGAAATAATAAACTCTAAACATGCATACTCCGCCGATATTGGAGAGAAAAAAATGAATAGCTATACCGTGAAACTATTTTTTCCCTTGTTTCAATGATTTTTACGTTCCCACGGCTGCACTCGTTTTTGTTCGTGATGCAATGTTCTTATAGCAATGTGAATTGTTTAGAATTGTGCCAGTGTGTGTTTATATCGGATACACGATGGTATTTATATTTTTAAAACTTGTAGGATTTATACATTCAATTGTTAGTTAGTTAAAGTTATGTAACGAAGAATTGTAAAAATATATTGTTCGTGGTATAAGTTCATTATGTCATTAATGTGATGGTAGTAAACGTATTGCTTAATAAAAGGAATTTAAATATTTTGAGGTCATGTTTTTGTGAAAGAAAATGTCATTTTATTCTAATAGACTTTTTATGACATACAAAATCATTGACACAAAAAACACATATGAATATTATGCATTTTTACGTAATACAGAGGTTGAGTCATATTTTTTTAATAGTGTCAGCATGATATCATTCATTATTACAGATATCAAGTTTTAATTTATAAAATTTAGGACGAGTAACATGAATATAAAATTAAATTAAAAAGTATGTAAAAAAATATTAAGGAATCATGTAATGTAATCTATAAAATAAAAAATCGATATATGAGTTTGTATAAATTATGTAAAATATATCAAAATGGTATAATTTTCTCTCTATTATATTAGTTTATATAATTTATATTTTGTATAATTTATTATATATTTTAGGTATAGTAAATTATACAAAACATAGTAAACAATGTCCGATATATATATATGCAGTAATATTTGTTTTTTGTAATGATGTAACGTTAATCTTTGCTTTATATTTATATACAAAAAAATTATATTATACAAAACATATCATACATACACATATAATTTTCTTCTACTTATATTATAATATTATAATATAACATATAATATTCTTCTACTTATATATAATATGTATATGCAACTGACAATAATTACGATTCTATATATAATAATTGTTCATTTCAGTCAGTTGACCTCCGTATTGTTAGAAATAGCATCGTATGAAATTATTGTCAGCTTGTTGTATCCACAGAGTGTAAAATTAGATATCTGCATCGAAGAATATATTGATCATTTCTAGTATAAGCAACTGTTCCAGTATAAGCAATTGTGAAGTTTTAGACACTTGTTCGATTGTACAAATCTCATTCAACCCGGGATAAGTTTCTCCTCGATTGCGTATAATTAATGCGCGCTCCTTGCTATTTCAGAGCTTCACATTGAAATTTGAAACCATCTATTCTCTTCTGTCGAAGTGTCTATCAACGAAGTCGAGTTAGACTTTGACTGTATTATGCTTACAACTTCGAATGTAAATCAATCTTTAACGAGATCGCACCATCGAATTTGAAGAACTTGGAGAATATCTTGTGAGAAATGCAAAATTCAGCCTCATAAGACATTCTAGTTTGACTTTTACGCTTATAAAGACGAATTATATAAAATATGAAATAGATTATAATATAGAATTCATTTTTCAAGAAAGAAAACTTTAAACGGATTACTTCTCTCGCGTGATCTATATAAAACTTTCATGATTCAACTCTATAATGTAATATATATATATAAAATTTTGAGGGGAGGCCTTTAATTTCTTATTGTATTATTTTAAAGAGAGAAAATTCTATATGAATTACTTTTCTTGATCTGTGTAAGACTTTCATAATTCAATTCTATAATGTAATTTTGAGGAGAGGACATTGATTTTTTATTATATGTCAGTTTAATTTGTTTTGTGATACTATTTGGTTTTAGTTTATTTCATTTATTATTATATTCTCTTATTATTGTGTTATCTGTTCAATATAATGCATGACTATGAGATTTAAAACTAATAAAGAATAATTTTTAAACGTGTTTATAAATGACAAAAACTTGTTCCATTAAGTAGCATTATACATACCAGTTATATTTTCGCTATAACTGGTTATGTAAAAATTTATTTGCGTGAATTCTCGGTGACGTATGTTTATGTACGAAGTTGAAGGATATTCAGTTTAATATTGATTAACGATGTGATAGCTTCTACTGAGGAATTAAATATTCTTTGAAATTGACATTAGAAATTGTGGCCTATATTCGTTTCACTTTAATTGATAAATGCGCACATTTATCGATTAAAGAAAGATGTAAATACGGATCTATGTGTTTAATATATTAATTAAATAATTTAATATTCATATTATTCTTAGTCGTTTATTTTTTTCCAATAATTAATTATTAATCAATTACGGATGAATATGGGGAGAATATTAAATTTCAATTGAATTATTGTATATGTATACCGTGAAAATATCAACATAATCATTTCTCTCTTAAGAGCAGATAAATATATTTTTTTAATTGTACGATATAATAAAACATTTTCAAGTAACTGAAATTAAGTGAAACTTGAATTGATAAAGTGTAGATAAATAAAGTTGTCATTTTGCAAAATATTTTAATCAAATAATATTGATAAAATGATTACAACAGTTTTGTTGCAAAAAAGTTTCATATTTCTACAATCTGTTTATAATATTTCTACAATATGTTTCTCGTTTCTCTAAATATTATATTATATTTTTATTGTATCTAGAACTTAACATATATTTCTTATAATTAATTTTCTGAATAAGTTTGTGTTAAACGAACAGTATGGTTTAATGAAAAAAAAAATTAAACTGAAAAATCTTTAATAGACATTTGCTATCGAAGCACAATAGAAATTGCATGAATAATAATGATTTTACGTTATGATTCTACCAGTCAGTTTATGATATCGATATATTTGGTTCGGGGAACGTCATTTCCGTCAATTAGACATCAGAAGATCGTAGGTCAAGGTTGCGGACAACGAACTTTCGATCACGCGATGCACAAACAGTTTAAACGCCTCCGTGCGCCCCGGTGAGCGTAATTAAGCTTTGGGTCGTACCGAGATTTTGCTTAACCCCTTCGCAACATAGTCGTCACTCTTCAGTGGCTTCCGGAACCGCTGACGTTCCATAGAGTGGAATGCGTGGCAAAGTATGCGCACCGGAACACCATCTTTCAGTGCCGTTAATTAAAATGTTAATTTGAGTGACATCACAAAATCGTTCTGACGCGATATTATCGTTAAGATTTTTTTTAAATGCCTCTATTCCGTATCATTAAACAATTCTTCTTATATGAAAATATAGATTACGTTATTTTTTTAATGAACATCCGTTGTTTCTGTAGATTTTAGCATTTCTTTATAAAATGAATATAATTTTACAAATCGAATAAAATGTGAATTTGATTATGTTTTAATTAATTATTAAAGTATGCGTATACACAAAAATAAAAATAAAAAATATTAAAGAATTTTTTTTCATTTTTAAATTTTATTAAAGTTGTGTCTGTATTTATTTTTTTATCTCTTACATATTAATATTTGACATTGGCTATTTATTTTTTATTTTAAAACAAAAATGTGTTATTTATTTAATTAATAGTGTACAGTATATGTATACTGCTTTATTTTTTTTATAATATAATTAATACGATAATGGTTTGATATTATTTTTCTTTTCCTCACATGTTTTTTATAATACTTTTTATAACAAATAGACTTTTTTGTATTGCAAGTTTTTTTACATGGATTAAAAAACGCGTTTGTCATCAAGTATTTACTACTAAGCTAAAAATTCTACTGGCAGCTACTAGGAAGCTAATAAATTGATTTATTTACGGTTTAATTAGAAACCGAAAATATATATGTGGTTTAATAATTAAAATCGCTAATCAGTATTTCGATTTTGCATTGACATAAAACTATTTGTTTAATGCGAATAGAATATAACAGAATACTGCTGCATTGAAATTGTACGCATTGAAATGCAGAATACCGTACATTATAACGATCATATCTTTCTATATTTTTCTTTTTTGCATATTATAAAAGTCGATTGAGACATTATATATAGAGTAATATATGAATAAATTATTAGTCATAAAAAGTATTGGATTTGTTTACAATGTATCGTAGAACAGAGAATGCATGTAAACGTCGCAAAAACATTTATTATACTCGTGATTAATTAATTGTCACGTTCGACGTATTTTAAATGCAATTTTTCTGTAACATACAAAATACTGATAAGGTATAATAATTTTTTAGTACAAATATATCTCTGATATAGAGATGAACATATTTATGCGAGTTATTATTTTGTTTTATTAATTACTGAGAAAAATAACGAAGAATTGCAAACAGATTTAACTAATAAAATATCAGAATAATTAAAATGAAGGAATAAAATCAATGTACATATTATTCTATTGAGAGACTTTAATTGAGAGATTTTTCTCAACGGATGAGAAAAGAATATTTTTCGTGGAAATAAAAGCGTATGATATTGAAATTAGCTATTACAAATTCAATGTTATTTCTGCGTTTCAAAAATATTGTACTTTGTTACGCACCAACTTTTACTTGTCTCTGCCGGCGTGTGTATGTGCTGTTTCACGTGAATTCCGTTCATTGCGCTCTTCACAATAAGATAGGGAAAAGAGGAAAAGACAAGAGAGTAAAAACTTACCCCCTTCAACACGGTATAATGACTTGCAAACAATAGTTTCTTGTTCTCGAAAATGGCGAGTCTCTTTTGCCTGCGTCGCAGCTTCTTTTCCATCTTGGCGCGCGCGCGCCTCCTTTATTCTTCCCGGTTCGCTCCTTATACCGGCGAATCCATCCTCGAACAAACGATCCTTATATTTACTCGCGGCGTATTTGTCGAGCGTTTCTCTTGTTTTCACGAGTTTGCAATTAGACGTACGATGGGTACGAGCCTGCAGCTGGGCAATATCGGATTCTCGTCCTTTTCTTTCTGCGTGTAAGCGACGAGGAATACAGATAAGAGGCAGATAGGGCGAGAAGGACGGGGGACTGGTTGCTTTACAATGTATTTCCGGAATGCTCGAGATTGACTTCGGAGTTTCCGATCTCCTCCCGTTCTCGATTTCGATGCGAGAGTACCTGGGATGTGTTTGCCCACCTGATTCGACGTATCTTACTCTATAAAGAGAATTGCTAAGTTCACTGATGCATTGTTTAACTGTGTTGTAACGCTAACGCTCACTCAGTGGAGCAACAATCGATTACCGCCAAAGACAAGATACAAATTGGGATCTTCCGCCTTGCGTGCTGCTAGAGAGGATTAGCTAAACTCAAATGCTACATCCGGAGAGTTTGCACAAACTAGTTCGCATGTAACTAGTGTACGTCTCTTATGGAAATAATTTAGAAAGTTATTAAGAGAAATAAATATTTATATGTGTGCGGTTATATTATCACATAAATTAGAATATTGAACTTTTCTAGATATCAAGTTTCCGAGATAAGAAGAAGCTCTAATGAAACCCTTTGATAAACTGATCTCCAATGATTAGCGAATCTCATTTTAAGATTTTAATTTCCGCTAGACTATTAGTTGCGTTATTATCGCGTGCACTGATACTAATTCCAGAGTCAGTTCTATATAGTGCATCCCATATTTCGACCGAGTGATGCGTTCTCTTGCAAAAAGCTTCTTAATAAACCCTGCAATCACGCGTTATCTCCGCGGCGCGTGGTAAAGTTTCGTCCTGACGTTCAACGTGCTATGGCAAATTTTTGCTTTCCGTTCACCCACCGTTTCCTCTCTCTCTCTCTCTCTCTCTCTCTCTCCTCCGTCAGTGCTTTTTTGCATTTCGTCGAGTTCGGCAAAAACTTTTAATCTCTCGCGAGCCCAGCACATAGAATCGTCTCGTGTAGCGCCTTCGAAACGGATGAGGATTAACGGTATTGTGCTGTCAATCCCGCAACCCCTTTTCATCCAACGTTGCTGCTATCTCGCAATTTTTATCGTTTTTTCTTTTTTCTCTGTCTCTCGCCTCGTTTCTACAGTAAGATCGTAGGCGGTGGTGGATTTCGCGCGCGAAATCAGGCGGAAGAACAATGGTGGCGATTACGCCGACGGAAGGGACGGAACGAGTGTCCGGATTAGGAAGGGTTGCGGTTTTTTTCGCAGTAACTCGACGTCGCTGGCACGGAGCTCTTACTCTGCTGAATCGCCGCGAAGATGATGCGCCAGATGATATTTCTCAGATTTATGTTTTATAAATTTAAAAATTACATGTTTGAAGTAATTCAAAATAAACGTTTAAAAAAGGTAAAACAAAGAATTTAATTATATAAATTATATAAATTCTATTAATTATAAATAATTGTTAATCATTATTTTATTTTATTTACATTAGCATTTGAGGTCTATCTCTGCGAATATTTATTAGAAATCATATTATGAGTCAAGACATCATTTTCTTTCGTCACATTGTCAAGATGGACAAACCAAAAATATTTAAAGGTTTTAGAAAATATTTTACATATATTTACATATATTCACGTATATGATTCAGATAAAGAACTGATGTTTAATATATTTATACAGTGTCAAGACTTGTAATTATACCAGTGCAGCCAGTAATCGTCGAGTCAAAAGAAACGCAATTTAGTCTAACCGCGCCTGCAGGATGGAGACGGTGAAGCTGCCATGTGGTTTCGCCAAGGGAGCAAAAGAAAATATGGTAGTCGTGTCACGACCAGCTTTAAATTAACTTCTTTAACGCTTATCTGACTTACACGAATTCCGTTTGCTGTTCACAAGATAGGTGAGAAAATTTTTATGAATCTCTCCAGAATGCATTACCAAGATTGGAAACATCGGTCAGAGAAATCGCAATAAAATGGTTTGTTAAGAAAAAGAAGAAATGGCAAAATGAGCAAATAAGATGGAATCTAGACGAATAGGTAGATAAATAAAATAGATAGATAGAAAGAAAGAAGACATTTTTCATATCATAAAGACAGAGCGAGAAATGAATTGGGAGTTAGAAGAAGACGATAAGTAATCGATTCCGAAGGTAGTCGGAGCTGCGAAAGAGGAGGCGTATGGGGTTGAGATGAATGAAAGTGAGGGAAGAAAAGCCTGTTTAAAGCGTCGTTTAATTTTCCTTCATGAATCATTTAGAATATTCTTCCGCTAGCGCCGTTTCTTATTCTCTTTCAGTCCACCGATTTGCCAGCCGGATGTTGCAGTAGGAAGATTCCCTCCTCATTACACGGGTAATATATGTATATCCGTCTATCGTTTAAATATTCACGAGGTATTCCGGTATCAGGAAGATTCCCGAGGAAGATACCATTCGACGAGAAAGGTCCACGTACAGGGTACCATTCTTCCATTTCACCCTTTCCTGGTGGATGCTTCTTCCCTCTATTCGGCGTGTCTACATTGCGCGAACAACTTTTCGCTGTTTTTTTTATGGAAGATAAAGAAAAATAAACGAGATGAATAGAGAAAGAGAGAGAAGAGAAAGGAAAAACAGTATTATGAGTTTTGGCTTTCAAATTCAGTCGAAAACAAAATTTGTCTTCTTTTCATGGTTTTATTGATTTAATAGATAAATCATGAAGTATGTGATTTTATATAGAAGTAAGCCGATGTTTCGTGCTGTTGCGTAATTGGATCATTAAAATTTTAAAATCTACATCGATGATTAGATAAACAACACATTTTTTTTTTATTTTGGAATATAAAAAAATGAAGTATTATGTCAATGAGAAAACAATAGAATTGAATTATTATTAAAAAATATCTATTTTTATACAATATGTACAATAGTAAAATTACTGTTTATGATTTTTTATACAATTTATACGTATATGTGTGTGTGTGTGTGTGTGTGTGTGTGTGTGTGTGTGTGTGTGAGTGTGTGTGAGTGTGTGTATAATTTAAAGTTGGTATAATTAGTTTCTCTTTTTTAAAAGGGCAACTCTTATCATTTGTAACGATGAAAATAACAATCTCTTATTTAAAGAAAATACATCAATAAATTTAACGTTAAAAAATAAATCTTCGTTACAACAACGAAATATCTTATTGAAAAAAAATTATATAATTATAGGTATACATAATTTGCACATGGTAATTATATCCTATGTAATTATATATTAAACGTAC
>Ga0157364_1007080_pt1 | contig 11587 bp, 12 predicted proteins | sample AttsexASBM2_FD_111476 | JGI IMG/M metagenome (GOLD analysis project Ga0157364, IMG submission 111476) | Fungus gardens microbial communities from leaf cutter ant in Ribeirão Preto, State of São Paulo, Brazil - Atta sexdens ASBM2 | ecosystem: Host-associated > Fungi > Mycelium > Unclassified ...
CTCTGAGAACAGATGATGAGGGCTGGTGTTATTAGTATGTCTGATCTCAAGAAGAAACTTGATTGCATGATTTGAAGAAAGAGTAAATGTTTGTAATTGATGACATCTACTAATTTTCTGAAGATATAAATGGATGGAAATTAAACCAGTCATAGCTTTAATTCCTAACATTGGAGAGGTATGAAAGGCATCTAAGATTCACAAAGAAACTCTGCATTGTATTTTTCTGAGCTCTTTGAAAGGGTACACAAGCAGTATATTGTTGAAGTGCCATAAAGAAAACCCATAGAGGGTGATGGGAAGAACACATGTCCTGTACAGAAGTTATTTTTGAAAAGGAAGTAATCCACATATAGAGTTACTAAGCATTTTCATGTATTTGATAGTTGACAGAGCTTTGTTGGAATAATATTTGATATATTGTTGAAATGAAAGCTTTCTATTAAATATAAAGCTGAGATATTGCCAAAATTATTTGGGATAAAGTATGGGACCTCCAAGGCAACTGAGATCAAGTGGGGTAGGATTGAAGAGGCCCTAAGATTAGGAAAAATGAAAAACTTCAGATTTCCCATGTTTGATGACTAACCCAAACTATTCAAGTAAGGAGGAAATTATATTATAACTACAAAAAAGATGAGCATTTGTTTTTTCAAAAGAATTTTCTTAAGAAATGAATAGTCCATTATCTACAAAAGGGAGAAATAAGACTGGAATTTTTGAATTTTTAGCTCTTTTTTTGAAAATGTGAAAAATAGGAGAGAGATAAAGAGCAGAAAGAATAGATGATAAAGTAGAGCCTTGCCCTACCCCAATATTGACATTAAAAAAATGGCAAATAAAAACTGTTCCAAAGATACTGAGTTTTCCTACCAACTAGATAGTCAGAAAAGAAAGACAAAACTCTTGGATCAAATCCAGCTTTGTCTAAGATGAGTAGAAGAAGTCAATGATTCAGCAATAGAAAGAACTGAGTGATATCAAAAACTAGAGTACTCATTTGGAGATTTTTAACCTATCCTGAACAAATAAGATAAGTTAGAAGTATACCCACATCAGTGGTTAACTGCTGTTTGAGTCCACCAAGTTGGTTAGGATGGATGTTTTTTGAAATTGCTTGAAATTGAAGTCCTTCTCCAATGACTTTTTTGATTAATTTTCCCAAAGTATTTAGCAGGACAATGGGGCAAAAAATTTTTGTTATAAGAAGCCTTGTTAGGCTTGGGAATAATGACCAACAATGACATTTTGAAATACAATGGCCAATAACCTAAGTTAATACATGTATTAACAATTTGGACTATATTGTTCAGGCATTTATTGTTATTGATAACTGTCTTGAGATGTTTCCATGATACTCTATCAGGTTTAGGCATCAATGAACTGTTGCATTTGGCAATAGTGCTTTTGAAATTTATCCTTTGAGAAGATAGGACATTTCATTGTAGATTTTGGGGGAATTTCATTTAAAATGTTTGAATTAACTTAACAATTTTGTGCCAAGTTAAAAGTTTAATGTAAAGCCTGCCAGAGATTATTGATCTCAATATATGGTTGACCATTGTACTGCAATGCTTCAATAGCTAGTAATTTTTACTTCTTGATCTAGTTCATGAGGTTCTAGAGTCTTTGATTTTTTAACACAATCTCTTGAATTTTGTCATCAAAGAATAAATATTTTGTCCTCTTGATTATTTCTTTAAAAGTCTTCCAATCTGCAATATGTTTAGTTAATCTGTATTTTGCCAGTTTTTCTTGACATTCTTTGTTCCACCATGCTTTAGATCATCTAGTAATATTAACACATTGTGAATGCTTATACTGAATAAAATCTGATATTCTTGCATATTTCTGAACTGCAAGTTCAAGAAAATCCTTGTCCACAATGTGTGATGTGTTAATATTACTGATAGCTTCAACAAGTTTAGAGGTGAATTTCCCTTCCTCTTCACTGTTTTTGATGATGGTGCATTATTTGTCTTAAATGAATTCTTCCTTAATAGAAATGTTGATTGTAAGCAGAGCATGATCAGAAGGATAGCAAAGCTCTGGATATATAATATGATTATCAGATTCCAAGGAGTTGGGTCTGAAGAACATAAGATTGATAACCAAGTTTGTGTTATTTGCATTATCTGAATATCTAGTGGGAACTTGATTAGTGGACTGTGAAAGCATGAGATCAAATGAGTCTGTAATATCTATGAGTAAATCACTGTGAATTGAGTAGAATAAATATAAAGGGTCCTAGTCACTGTTTCTAATGTTAAAAAATTTCATTAGATGAATATTTGGAAAAGGTAATCCAGTTCAGATGATTCAGAGCATTTACAACTCTGTCTTCTTCATTGAAAGAACTCAGAATAGCATGGGTAAAAGACCATGGAGGTTCTTGGATGAAAAGAATGTCAAAATTATTTTTCTAAAATAGTACTAAGAAGAGCTTTGTTCTTGTGAGAATTTTACAAAAAAAGTTTGAGATTTTTGATAATCATGCTTTGGTCCTGCTTATAGCTGAGCAAAATAATGAATTTCAGAATTCCTAATACTTTTTGACATGCCACTCTTTGTTAAAGCAATGTCTCCAAAAAAGGCATTGGTTGGAATTAGCTTAGTGATCACCTTTGTAGTTTAGACATTTAAAAGTATGATGGCATGGTTCATCCTGTTTTGTTTCCAGATGTAAGGGATTGGTTTTGAAATTAGCTTTACAACATCAAGTGAATTGTTGATAGTGTTTGGTTTTGTGAGGTTTATTACATTTAATACACTGTGATTCTTGAGCTTTGCAGGCAAAAGTGATATTCTCCTACTTCTGACAATTCTTGCATTGGGTGATATTAGGATTCATAATAGCATCTTGTATTGTAGCAATGTGACTTCCAACATTAAAGTAGCAATTAATCAGCATCTTGGTAGAAGAACCACTCTGAGAATCCCAGATATCAATCCAGATTATAGCTATGTCTGACTTGGGAGAAACTTTAATAATAGTAGTCTAGAGGCAATGTGGATGTTGTTAAAGATGTGAGTGGATTTAATAATTGTTTCAACCACCCTCACATCGATAGGCATGTTAGTACTTTCCATAAGATAGGATATAAAGAATTTTCAGATAAGATTTTAACTAGGGAAGATGTATAGATTGAATGTCATTAGTGTCAATAGTATAAACATTCTTGATGTAATTTTCCACCATACTCAGGTCAGATAGCAAAGTAACTTTGTTGGCTGTAATGATAAGACCTTGATGGTCTGTCATATGCAAGTCTACCTATCCAGAAATTACATCCCTATAGTGATATTATTTTCCCAACTATAAAAGCCTACCTTTTATAGTGGCCACCTTTTTTGCAACATGCCTTGCAACAGTGATGCAATCATCCAGGTATTCCATCTTCTATGGTAGAGATACTCCTATTTGACTTAGTCTTCCATGGCAGAGTCACTTCTGTCAGTATCTCAATACTGAAACCTCTGCTCGTGGTAATAGAGGCTATACCACTGAAACACCAAACATCTCCTATAGTATGAACTTGTATATAAGACTAGTAGTTACACTGTAATTTGCTAGTCTGATAATCAACAAAGATAAACTCTTATTGAACTTGATCACTGGTATTTAATAGTGACACACCAAATCAGCACTCACTCCCATCTTAGACTTCTTTTTATTATCTAAAGTTGTGACTATGCAGCAGACAGACAGTGTAGCATATAAGCTGAAGCCAAGGTTGTTCCACAAGTCCACACATCTCTAATATTACAACTCAAAGATCTTAGAGTGGATCAATAGAAAGAACCTTGTATAGAGATTATACAAGAGAACTTGATAGAGAGCTCTGTACAAACTAGTCTATCTTATATACCAAACTAGGTGGTTTGTACTACTACTTCTCTAGCCTACCCTAAAGACCATGTGTTCACCTCAAGGCTAATATGTATAAGACATATTATTATGACATTATCTTCCAGAACCTTTTACATCTTTCCATATGTCTCTGTGACTTGTGACTATTACTGTGACCATGTTATCTGATGTGACTGATGTGTAACAGCATGATCTTCTCACTTTAACCCTAACCCTAGGTTCAAAGAAAAGAAAAATAAATTGAAAAAGAAAAAGAAAAGAGAATTAAATAAAAAAGCTAGCATCCAAGCTTTGTATATCTGACATTACCCCCCTTCAAGGTTCCTACTCCTAGAAGAACTTCTTGTTTCATCTCCCCAAATTATTCTCTCTGTTGTTTTATCTCTTCTCTTCTATTGCTCCCAATTTCTTTCCAACTTCTTCAAATACTTGTTTTCAAATTTTCCATCCTCCCATCCATATAACAACTTTGCTGTATATCTTTCTGGTAACTCTGCCCTCCTAAAGTCTTTTTTCTCTGCCAACTCCAACTTCTCTTACCTTCTTACTTCCATTTTTCCCTTAAACTCTTCTACTAACTCTTTCACATTCTTCAGATTTTTCTCTCTTTCCCAACTGTCATTCTCTGTCATAAACCCTTTCCATCTCACTAAATACTTCATTACTCCTCTCTCCTTCTTCTTATTCAATATATTTTCTACCTCCCACCCTTTGACTCCTTCTACTTCTACTAGTTTTAATTCCACTTTTTTCTGTTCCCCTACTTGCTCTCTATATTGTACTACTTGACTAATATTCACTACCAGGTGAATTCTCATTGATGTTGGCAGTTGTAATTTGACCATATTAGTAGATACTACTTCATCAATGATGCATGGACCAATATATTGATCCACTAACTTCTTTGCTGGTCTTTCCTTAAACACCAAATCTTTCATACTCAACATCACCTTTTCTCCTACTTTCCATTTTTCTGTTTCCTTCCTTCCTCTATCCACTTGTCTCTTCATCTCCTCCTGTATTCTTGCCAATGCTGCCCTTGCCTCTTCTTGTACTTTCCTCATCTTCTCTACAAACTCTATCACTTTCTCCATCTTTCCTTTTCTTCTCAAGTCCACTCCCATCCTCATCTCTCTTCTGTAATTTGCCATGAACAGAGACACTTTAGTTGTTGAATGTGTCTTGTTGTTAATTGCAAACTCAGCTGATAGTAACCATTCTGGCCAATTTTTCTGCTTATGATCAATAAAGAACTGTAAGTACTGTTCCAACTCTTGATTTATTCTTTCCATCTGCCCATCTGTCTGTGGATGATATGATGTTGATAGCTTCATTTCAATTCCCAACATTCTATTCAACTCTTTTGTCATCTTTGCTACAAACTGCAGTCTTCTGTCCAACATTATACTCTCCAGTAGCATATACAACTTCCACACATTATCTTTAAACAACCTTGCTAATATTTCTGCTGATATTCTCTCTGTTATTGCGATAAAATGCATTATCTTGGACAACCTATCACAGACAACCAGAATAGCATCTTTCCTAGCCACTACTGGTAACTTCATGATGAAGTCCACTGTTAAATGAGTCCATGGCTTCTCTGATACCTCACTTAACTTCAACTTCCACACTTGTTATGATTCAAAGCTTAAGGGTTTAAGCGATGAACTAACTCTTGTATTGAGTGACACAAGAGAACTCGATAGAGTTCTTAATACAAAGTAGTCTACCTTATATACTATTACCCATGGTCCATGCTAACTACTGTGCACCCTACCCTAAATGACCATGAGTATAACATGAGGCCAGCATGTGTTGTCTATGCTGTATGACATCACTTTGTTCTAGAACCTTCTACTCTATTAAGTCTTGTGATCAGTCTCATGATTACGCCATCAACTTGGGACTGATGTGACAGCGTGACTGATAACCCCTAACCCAAGTTTGTTCTAAAAATAGAAAATAAAAGAAAAATAAAAATAAAAATAAAATAAAGTGAAAAGAGAAAATAAAAACAAAGTCCACTGTCAACGATCTTGACAACACTGGCACCTCCATCCTATTCTTCATCCTCTGACACATATCGTATCCTTCCATATATCTTCCCATATCTTTTGTCACTTCTGACCACCAATAATTTCTTGTTATTAGTTCCATTATCTTCCATTTTCCTCCATGTCTTGCTATCAGTACATCATGATGTAACTGGATTATCTCTACTCTCAACTCCTCATCCTTTGTCATATACACTTTACTCTCCTTCAATACCAAATCTCCCTCTAACTGCCACTCTTCTTCTCTTACTACTTTTACTCCTGCTTTCTTCATCTCTTCCAATACTCTAACTACTTTCTCATCTTCATCTCTAGCTTTTTTTATCTTTTCTAATATATTTACCTCAGGTCCTTCTATTACTACTTCATGTAAACTACATAACCAACAGTTCTTCATAAATACTTGTTCTTTTCCATACCTACTTTCTAGTCTGGTCTCCTACTAAGTCCATCTGCCTTCCCTATTTTTGTTCCTAGAACATGTTTCAAGGTAAAATCAAATCTTAACAAATATAAAGCCCAATAAGCCTGTCTACAATTCAATTTCTGTGCTTTCATGAAATATTCCAAATTCTTGTGGTCAGTCCAGACCTTGAACTTGTACTTAACACCCTCTAGTAAATGTTGCCAATTTTCCAACCCCCTTATCACTGCCAACATCTCTTTATCATGCATCTTGTAGTTTCTCTTAGTCTCATTTAGAGATTTTGAGAGGAAAGCTACTAGTTGCCACTTCCCATCTTTATACTCCATAGATAAAACCCCTCCTGTAGCATAGTCCAACACATCTACTTCCATTCTCATTTTTTTAATCCAGATTTGGCACTGCTAATATCAGTTTCTTTGTGAATTTTTCCTTTAACTCCCTAAATGCCTTTTCTTGTCTCTCTATCTAATCCCACTTTTGATCCTTCTTGACCATATCATGTAATGGTCTGGCTATAGATGTGAAGTCTTAAATAAATCAATAATAATAATTTACCAATCCTAAAAACTTCTGAACATCTTTGACACTCTTTAATATCAGCCAATCCAACACTTCTTTCACCTTCTCTTCCTTCATCTTTATCCCCTCTGGTCCTATCACTACTCCTAGAAATCCTACTTCCCTCATCTTTCACTTACATTTCTCTGGCTTCACATACAAATCATTCTCTGCTAACCTCCTTACTATCTCTTCTACCAACTTGTCATATCTCTCTTCTTTTTCTATTCCAATAATTACATTGTTGATAAAGCTTGCTACTTTTCCAGTATTGATTAGATCTCATAGAATCTCATTTATCATAGTTTGGAACATTGCTAGTGAGTTCATCAATCCAAAGAACATTACAGTCAGTTCAAATGACCCTTCTGGAGTTGTGAACACTACCTTCCACTCATTCCTTTTCTTTATTCTAACATTATTATATCCCTATTGTAAGTCCATTTTAGTAAATACCTTTTTTGTACCTATATTTTCTACTATGTCTGAAATCAACAGCAAAGGGTAATTATTTTTTATAGTCCATTCATTAAGATACCTATAGTTCTGAACCATCCTCTTTTTCCCATTCTTCTTTCTTGCAAAAAACATCAGTGCCATTTGAGGCAACTTCAAGGGTCTAATGTACCCTTTCCTCAATTGTTCAGATATGAACTTGTATACCTCCTCCCTTTCTTCCCTCAACAACAGATACACCTTCCTCTTCCTCAACACAAACTCTTCCTTTGTATTTATTACATGATTCCATAACTTCTTTGTAGGCATCTGTTCACTGGCTTTCTTATCAAAAACATGGATCCGCTTATGGAATCTTTCTGGAACTAGCTTCTTCACTTCTTTCTCTAATTTTGCCGCTTCCTCCTCCTTATCCCAAATTTCCCACTCTTTTGTTACTTTTCTTACTTCCATCTTTTTTAGTTTCTTTTCCTTTTTCTTTTCTTTCTTTTTCTTCTCCTCTCTTTCTTCTCATTTCTTTCCTTCTTCTTCCTTCTTCTCTTCTTTCTTCTACTTCTGCTATCTCAACTTCCCTTACTTTGGCCTCTACTGTTTTCCATACTCTTCTGGACACCTCGTCATCTTCATCTCTCCTGTTCTCCAGTCAATCTCAGGATTGTAGCGAGCTAGCCATGGCATTCCAAAAATTATGTTCTACTTCTGCTCTCCTATCATATCTATCTCCATTCTCTCCCTATGTCCTTGATAATAAATATTGACCTCCACAGTATTTTCTATTGGCCCCTCCTTATTCAGCATTCCATCCACATTTCTTACATATATTGGTCTTTTTATTTTCATCTTAAACCCCTGCTTTCTTGCAAACTCTGAACTCATCACTAGTCCTATAGCTCCACTATCCTACAATACCTCCACCATTACTTCTTCTTGTATATTGATTCTTTCCAGTCCTATCTTTACCGTAACTTCTTTTAGCATGTTCCCATTGTCAAGGTTGCATATAGATGGATTCTCTACTACTTTAGAGAGCATTGAAAACCTATTATTATTGAAACCTAGTTGAGGACTACCAGATCTTCTTTCCCATTTAAATTATTCTGTCTGTTATTTCCCTCAATTATCAGTCTCTATCTGTATTCTAGTCTTCTTCCTTCTCTAATTCTGTTTCTTGTTCCCCTGTTCCTACAATTCCTCACCAAATGTCCAAATGTCCCACAACTATAACAGTTCCTATTGCTCCTATCCACCTCCATGGCATATAGATTGTATTGAGCAAACCATACCCTCTGCTGAGAGCACACCATTACTGTGTTCATTCTTTCTACTCCCTCCATTAGAGCAGGTCCTGCTGGAACCTGCTGCTAAAGCACCTCCTGCCTCCTTGGCCAAACTTGAGGCCTTAGCAATTGTTGCAATTGTGCCTCTGTATTGTTCAACTTTGGGGCTGGTGTCCTGTTTTCTCTTCACCCCCTTAATCTCTCCTCTTCTTGCTTGCTCTCTCTCCAATTCCTATCCAATGCAATTGCCCTATCATACCATTGCTTGATTGAGCTTGGCTATCATTCTGACTCCATGAGTCTCCAGCATATAGTTGCACTAATTTCCCTCTTAAACTCTTCTATTAATGGCTTTCTCTCATATCCACTTTCTTTAGCTACTCTTCTGAATTCTTGCAAAAATTCCTTCATCATCCTACTTCCTTGTTCTAACCTCTTCAACTCTGCTACTTTTACTGACTCTTCATTTTCTCCTCCAAACTTCTTTCTTATGTTTGCTAGAAATTCACCAACTGTTTTGTACTCCAACAATCTCCCTTCCAGATCCTCCAGTGTGTTTTCCTTTCATACATCCACCAATTCTCCCTGCACATATGATAGTACCCACTGAATCTGCTCCTCGACCCCTACCTCTCTCATCTTCATTCTTATATATAACTTGCATACTATTACAAAACCTGAGACCTTTGATGAGGTCCTGTCAAATACCGGTAGACATGCCACTTGTGTGTTTGTTGCTGTTGCTACTCCTCCTGCTACCCCCCTTTCTCCTTCTTTTTCTGTCAGTGTCTGGATTTGAGCTTATGTCATATGCAAGTCCACTTGTCCAGAAATAACATCCCCACGGTGAAATCACCTCCAAATCATACAAGCCTGCCTTCCATGGCAGCCACCTTTCTCGCAACACATCCCATGGCAGTGCTGCAATCATCTGGGTATTCCATCAATCACAACGGAGATACTCCTATTCAACTCGGTCTTCCATGATGGAGTTACTCCTGTCAGTGTCTCAACACTAAAACCTCCGCTCGGGGTAATAAGGGTTTTACTACTGAAACTCCAAGCATCTCCTATACTATTAGTTTGTATATAAGACTAGTAGTTATATTGTAATTCACCAGTCTGATAATTAATGAAGATAACCTCTTATTGAACTCGATCTCCGGTGTTCAACGGTGACACACCAATCAGTACTCACTTCCACTTGGACTTTCTTCCCTTTATCTGAAGTTACAACCACACAGCAGACAGATGGCGCAGCACATAAGCTGAAGCCAAGGTTGTTCCACAAGTCCACTCATCTCCGAGTCCACCCTGCAGACTTCCACCCCAGTGTGAACCACGCCTGACAGCTTACAGAGCTGCAAGCTGCTCTTGTTGTTGCCTTATGATAGCATGTAGGTTAATATTGTGATGACTCATTTCATATGATGGTGGTGGTGATAGTGATAAAGATGTGAGAGGTAGTAGGGTGGATAGTGATGATTCTTAATCTGAAAGGACCAATCCTGTGTTAGACTTAGCCTCCAATATTTCCTCTGTATGTGTTAGTGGGCCCTTTTCTTGTCCTACCTTACACTTCCTACTGACTACCTGTCTGCTGTCCTACTAACTACTACCCTAATATATTTCTAGCTAATATCCCTAAGGAGGGAATCTCTACTCTAGATCAGACTCTTAGGAGACCCTACCATTTCTCTGTGTGGACAGTCACAAGGGAACACTGCAGTACAAGGCTTCTACATGAAAAAACTACTTAACAACATCTACAAAAGGTAATACATCTTATTACACCAGTAGGCTTTGGTATAACAAAATGGCTAGGATTCCCTCTCCTGACTAGTATACTCCTTATACCTAGGGCCTAGCGACTCTTCTTGACATTGGATGTATTACCCATAGTTGAGGATGGTGAGAGAGTAAAGTATAAGAAGGTCTTGTACTGGATGGTCTCAAGAAAGAGTACCAAGTTCTAATATTACAACTCAAAGACCTTAGAGTGGGTCAATGGAAAGAATCTTGTATAGAGATTATACAAGAGAACTTGATAGAGAGCTCTGTACAAACTAGTCTATCTTATATACCAAACTAGATGGTTTGTACTACTACTTCTCTAGCCTATCCTAAAGACTATATGTTTGCTTCAAGGCTAACATGTATAAGACATGTTGTTATGACATTATCTTCCAGAACCTTCTACATCTTTCCATGTGTCTCTATGACTTGTGACTATTACTGTGACCATATCATCTGATGTGACTAATGTGTTCAAGCTTTGCATGTCTGACATCCAAGTCCATCTTGCAGACTTTCATCCCTAGTGTAAACTGTGCCTGGTATGGTCAATATGTATAAAGTCTACAAAGATATTAGATTTAGTACCTTTTAAAGTCTAATTCAAATTAGCAATGTGTTTACTAGAGAAAGCCATGAATTTATTAATATTTTTGCCATTCATAGAAACAATGATCTGCTTGCAGAATAGCCCTTTGGTAGTTGAGTTAATTTGAGGCTTGGGCTTGCCTATGTCATGAATGAACCTATGGATATTCTTGATCTTTTTTATCAAGAGATTTGGGAAATTTAATTTAATTTGAGAATATCTTTGATACTCCCAATCAATGTTTGAGTATAAGACTGTCCATCTTTCTTGCTAGAATAGTTTTGTTGAAGTTTACTATTCTCACCATGGAATTTTGATTTGTTCAGTTCCTCCTTAGATAGTCTAGAAGGAACAGGAGGAGGTGGAGGGAGATTGGAAAAGTTAACAGGTTGAGGTATCAGAGTCTTATCATGTTTCTTGTTGAACTTGTTTACTATGGTATTTTTAATGAATTTTTCTGTTATTTTTATGTAGAAAGTCTTGTTGTTATTTTAAGAGCATTCCAACTACTTTTTCAGGGGTTGATTCTTGATAAAATCTGCAATACAATAAAACAAG
>Ga0157364_1007081_pt1 | contig 11587 bp, 7 predicted proteins | sample AttsexASBM2_FD_111476 | JGI IMG/M metagenome (GOLD analysis project Ga0157364, IMG submission 111476) | Fungus gardens microbial communities from leaf cutter ant in Ribeirão Preto, State of São Paulo, Brazil - Atta sexdens ASBM2 | ecosystem: Host-associated > Fungi > Mycelium > Unclassified ...
AGAAATAGGAAGAAATTTGTCTCCAACTAAAGGCCTCTATAATCTTTTCTGTCGACTCTTAAAGAATCGTTTGTGCCAAAACCCTTAAGTCTTAAATGCTGACGCAAGCATTTGCATGCACGAGCTATCGTATACTTCTGATAAGATTGAGGAGATTGTTTTTCAGGCACTTGATAAGTTTGTCTTTTAGGCCTTCTTTGTGATTGAACTATACCTTTTATATTAGTAATACTTGTTCATTTACAATATAATAGATATATGTATACTTAAAAATTAACACAATGTCATGGCTTATTTCGAGCTATAATTAAATTAATTTTAGATTATAATTAACAAATGTTTCGGCTTATGAAGCCTTCTTCAGTGCTACAACGCAGAGATACAATCTTAAATTAACGAACATATTGGGTTGTCCGGAAAATTCGTGTCGGTGTTGAAGGAAAATTGAAACGCAGAAAATTTAAATTTTAGTATACATTTATTAAATTATATAGATTAGTCGGCACTTTCCGGACAACCCAATAAAATAATGGATACAATGGAAATTTAAAAATCGTCAATGGTGAAATGTCAAAATAAGATAATATATTATTAGTGTGAATAAAGAGATACAAAATCAAATAATAACTTACAGTAATTTATATAAAATACTGTAATCTAAACTCTCAATCAAAGATCCGGTTACGTACAATAAAGATACTGACTGTTGCTCGTTTGAAAAGTAACTGATGTGAAGTGTAGGTCAAATAAAAATAAATCAATAAAATCGAATGTAAAAACAAGCCTGTTCAAAACTGTGACCAATTATGTTCTCATATCGTCAAGTATGTTAAAATAAGAGTTATCCAATTACTCAGTATCTTTCATTAAATTTAACCGTTTTTTTGTTCTTTAATATGTATTATTTCAGAAATATTTCTTTTACGATAATTTTTTTCAAAATCAAGAATATTAACTTTTTCCCAATCAAAGTCATGATTAGTTTCTATGATATGTTTCGAGATTATTGAGATTATTGAGTATTTGGAATGATCGTTGTAGCACTGAAGAAGGCTTTGTAAACCGAAACGTTTGTTAATTATATATAACGTTTGTTATTATATATTAATCCAAAGTTAATTTAATTATAACTCGAAATAAGCCATGACGTGTTAATTTTTAAGAAAATATACGAGCATTTTTTACTCCATCTATATTTAAAGTTTAGCAAAAATGCGACAAAGAATTTAATTCTGATGCCGGCTGCAGACCAGCGTGATGTTTACCGTGCGCGACATGCGATATCCAATGAGCGTACCTACATACAGATTTACCGACGTTCTCATTCTAAAATCTAAAGCTATTCATTGTCGCATGCGACGAACATCGCGCTGATCTGCAGCCGACATTATTATTAAACAAAATGGTAGGCCTATTCTTTTTAGTTGGATTTTTGCATTAGTTCATCTTTCTTTTCTTTCCTCCTGGAGAGAAAAGGAAGAAAGATGAACGATACAAAAGTTCAAAAAGAACAGGCCTGCTACTTCATCGGACAATTCTGTCTGACTACGGCCGAGAAGATAAACTTCAGCGCAATGTTAAAACAGGGATGAAAGGCATTAATTGCGCGAACAAGTTCGAATATCTCGGACATGTCCATTTTTTTCACCTTTTAAAATAATAATTTTTCAAAATTTTTAAAAATTCACGAACATACTTTCAATTTTTTATTTTAGAACAAATTTTTCATTTTAGAAAATAAAGGACCCCGCACAAATCTTATGGAAATTGAATTTCGATCGAATTGCCTGAAAATTTGATGTTGTAGATTTGGTCGTTGTGATAAAAAATCTACGAGCATGTACCCCCTGTAATGATAAATGAATTATTTGACCTCTACGAAGCGTCATTTTTCAAAACGAGCTAATATTACAATATCTTATTTTCAACGAGTACATTTCTACATTATTATTTGTTTTTTCTGTGTATATTTTTAAGTAAAAAGAATTAATACAAGAATAATATTGATTTAATTGTTTCTCACAAAAAAGCTATAAAGATATCGAAATGGATAACTTGATTTTTGAGATTTAAATCAACGCTGCTTCACGTCTAGAGTGCAGAATTTTTGGCACGATTATGGGGCGCACACGAAGAACCACTGTGTGTTTTGTTTATATTGAGTAGACCGTGTGCTGGTCGAAGTATTGCTATCTCATTTCAGTGAACATCCGGCTTGTACGCAGCGAATCTTTGTACGCATCCCGAGATCTCATGCTTGAATTCCTGCGACCTATTCTTTTCAGAGTTATTCTTTAAATTAGTTATTCTCATAACTATTTATACTATTAGTTCTTATTGGTTAAATATTTCTTTCTTGTAAGAAAATTATATTTTTTTAATAATAAAAATTCATTTTTCTATTGAATCTTGCAATACTCATAATAAGCATCCCGATTTGTGAGAAGCGAAGGTACTCACAATAATCGAAAGTACCCTGACTTATGAGAAACAATCAGATGAATATTATTCTTATAATATATATATATTTTTACTTAAAAATATACATAGAAAGTGCAAATAATGACGTAGGAATATACCGTACATGTTAAAAATAAGAAATGTAGTATTAATCCACGCCTCATAGAGATCAAACATTACAAGGAATCATGCCTGTGAAAACTTTTTATCAGAATGATAAGATCTACAACATATCAAATTTTTCAACCAATTCGATAGAAATTCAATTTCCATAAGATTCGTGTGGGGTCCTTTAGTATAATTTGTATAATATAAACAGTATTTCTTAAGGCTTAAAAATTATATTTCTATTATAAATAGAAAAATTATAATCTATTAGATCCGAACTAAAAGGAAAGCAGTTTATATTTGTTTCGCTTCAACTTATTGCATTGAGTGCATTAATTCAGATAGTGCAGGAATGAAGAACAGATCTCATATAACCATGGACGAGTTTAATTCATCGATTAATCAATCGCATTGTGCGCAAATATAATTTTGTTCCGTAAAAGCTGCATTTGCGCATAAAGTGATTGATCATTCGATGAACTAAAAAACTCCCTATATCATAAATATATAAATAAATATAAATAATTGAAAAAATTACTAATATCACCAATGATTGAAATACTATGGCCATGATCCGATTCATGACAACGATCATTTGTCTTCGTTTAACATTTGACAAACAAGGATAAAACAATTTTTAAGCATTGTGAATATGAATCGGACTGCGGCCAATTAAAGATCATCGGCCTTGGGCAAATTTTCGTGACTATCAATAGGGCTCCGGGGATAATTGAAAAACGATGACGTTATCGACAATTAAAAAAAATTTACGATTATTAATATATTTCAATAATACATTATTAAATTAGCAGGCTTGTCACTAAATCATTCTATTCTCACTTTACTCATTTTTGAAGAAGGCTTACTTTTGTTCATTTTTTCAGTAAAAAAAACTCACCATTTTCATTTTTTCTCGATAAAATTGTATTATTTCTGTGTTTGCTATAATTTCTATCTAATAAGTTATACATTTTTAAAATTTTTGTTGCGTGTTTTCCTCTAATACTCTAATCCAATATTAATAGCGTTTTCTCTTGGCTGCACTATCGCCTACTAGTGCAACACTCGGACAGTACCGTATTTCCAGGGTTGGTGATAAGCGAACTCATTCGATGTACCATATTTTCTTGACTACGATATAGTGCAAATTTTATGCAAGTGGGATTTTGCTACATCGTCTCAAAGGGACGGTGTAGAGCCAGTGTGACATTTAAAATTTGAAAATGGAAGTCAAGTGGAAACAGGCTTTTAGCGCAATATGTAATGATGTAGTGATTACTGATAATACAAAGTTATTTTCAAATTAATTATATCATTATTTAATATAACTAGTTTATTAAGATTCTATAAGTTTATTTAAGTCTTTCATAATCAATAAAATTAGAACATATTTAAAACTTTATATTAATATAATTTTCTCTTATAGCATTTTCTCTTGGGATACATTGGGTGTAGTCTCGTACCGCACCAGTTGCGTGTAAGTGCTACACTCAGCTATACTACACTAGAGTGGTGCACACCATGGTGTACACTATTACTCGTAATCACTTAAATTTTAACCAGTCCGCGAACTTCCATAAGCGCCGACCGTCTTTAATATCTCGTCGGTATTAATACTAAACGTTTATTGGACTACAGTCACCAGGTCAAAAATGGCGGTCGAAATAGCCAATGGGAAAGTTGACGGTGTTTTAGCTCAGATAAAAGGAGATGCGCTACTTCAGTATATCTAGAGTGATCTTAAACATTAACTTTGTGCTAAGCTGCTTTTTTTCTGGACCAAACAACTGTTTGTTGCTTTCCGCTATCTTGGAAGATTCCGATTCGTCCATTCAAATTGTCTTTCTTTCGCGTTTTTCTTTCACGAACAAAAACGTGTGTGCCGCCTTACAATTTTTTTTATTTGCATTCTTTTTATGTGTTTATCTATATTTCTGACTTTCTGACTTCATTACGTTGTGTTAATGTGCCACTTTTGCAGATTAATCAGTGTCCTTTATTGTTTATTCCACTTTGTGCGTGATGAATTACGTTCTCCAGTCGCTAAAAATTTGATCGTTTACAACTTCGCAAGCGTGAAATTAATAACGTGTGTAATATGGCGTATTATGATGCTCATATGGATGCTGAGCAAATGCCGGGTGTTGATCGGTAAGAACAAAAAAAGCATATATTTGATAAATGAATCTGCTTGGAATAATGCACTGCATAGTAAAAAAGACCTTTACATTAAATATTTGTGTAAGTACATAATATACTTACTAGCGTAACTTGAAAGGTATCAGTAAATTATATACATACCTCTGAAATTATAAATTTGTTTAATGTAGTATCTTTAGAACAATATCCTAATGATAATTTATATTTTGTATATATACATATAGGTTTTTATATTTTATATTATTTACAGAATGGATGTTGAATATACAATATATGTGAGGAATTTGCCAATAGAATTAAATGAGGTAAAATCTATTAATTTATTTAATTATAAATTATATTAATTAATTATAAATTATAATTGAGACATTTTATGGTTCTTATTATAATTTTTGAATTAGTTTTTTTGTATAAATTATATATATATATATATATGTTATAACTTTGCAAATCAATATTGTATATCCATGATGAGATTGTAAGATATCTTTATTTAACATGAATTCTAATAACTTTTAAGGATGGTATCAGAGATATTTTTAGTCAGTATGGCAAAATTAAGGAAATGTTCCATCCTCGTCATGCCACATGGACCTATGTTACATATGGAACATATCGTGAAGCTGAACTTGCTATGCGAGAACTACATGAAAAAAAACCATTATGTCTGAAAGTGACATTAGCAAAGGAGAGATCTAAAAGAGAAGAACATTTTGAAAAAACGAAGGTGATAGATACTGCAGATTCACCACCACCTATTCACAATGATATAAAATAGTAAGCATAATCGATGGTTATTGAAATAATTATAGAAGGGTATATCTTTATATATATTTAATATGAGAGAGTAATTAGATAATTTGTAATATATATTATTTTAGTCAGAATATGGGTCATGGTCAACCAACACATGCATTCCATAAACATGTAATGCCACATATAACAATACCATGTAGTTTTCCAAATTACGAATCATCATCTTTGTCTTCGTGTTCACAAACACATAGTATCTATGAGCTCGAGGATCCTTACATGAGTACTAATAAATTGTGGACAAGGTTAAATAAATATAAATTATTTACATTGTTTAAATTATTGTATTTTACTTTTTTTTTTCATTTCAGAGGTATAATAACTGTTACGCCAGATGGAAAAAGACATGTTTCTCTTGGACGTGGTTATACACTATATGAATATCCAGAACCGCATCCTAAGGTTGAAGAATGTATTTCAAACATACATGAACAACGAAAGAATGTATGAAATTATAAAAAAATATATAATTAATAAAAAATATATAATATAAAATTAATATAAAAATTTGAAAGATTATGTATATACAATTAATAATGTAATCTGCTATTAAAAAATTAATCAGTTATAATTGTTTGTTATACAGGGATTATATGAATATTCCAAAGACAAATTTAAAAATGAAGTGCAGAACTGTTCTGTTTGTTCTACAAAGACAACAAAACATTGTGAAAAATGCCGTACATATTATTGTAGCAAAGCTTGCCAATTGGAAGATTGGCCACAGCATCAGGCTGAATGCGAACGTATTCCGTAATTATTTATATATATATATATATATATATATATATATATATATATATATACACACACACACATATATATTGATATTAAACTTATATTTATAAACTTAGATGATTATATATAATTATATATTTATAAACTTAAACTTATATACTTAAATTTATGCAATAAAATAATAAATTTTTTCATAAATGTGAAGAAGCATACAGCCATATATACAAGAAGTTTTTTGTCAAAGTCATATATTTTAAATTAAAAATGTAAATTTGGCCAAGTCTTGGTCATCATTAGTGCAATAAATGCGAGATGTTAAATAATAGAACGCTAATTAAAATCGAAGTGAAGTTCATATCCGAAAATTATTCTGATTCTTCTATCTTTTTGACATATGAAATTAAATCTTATTTTTTGATTGCCGTATGTTAACCACGGGATTGCCAAATTCTGATAAACAAATTTATAAGTTATTATATCTGTATGCTCCTTCCTATTTATGTTTTATGTTATTAAGTTACTTCTAATAACTATTGTTAAATAAATTTTTTACACATACAAATCTCCTTATCCATATTTTTTTCTGTTAGTTTTAAAAATAGGTTTTTTTTATATATTGATATGTTTTTATTATCATCAAGTAGCATATTAAAGCAAATAAACTATATATGTTAAAAATCATTTATTTTGATTCATTCTGTTAATTGTAACAAATTAAAATTATACATTTTCTTAGTTATTTTATACATTTTTTCACAGGGCATTAGTGGAAGAAATTAATGATATATCATCTTTGCAAATTAACCAAGATGCAAATCAAATAAAGACAATCTCAAATGTTGATAAACTAACTAAATCTGGTGATGTGAAATTGCGACGGCCTAATACGTTTAATGTGATGCAAGTTGAAAATTCGAATAATATGAGTGAAAATATCAATGAGCATGATAATAATATAGAAGCTACTCATAAGTCTATCAACAATATTAAGGATAAACACGTATCTACATCTCAACGTGTTAATAATATTAATGAATCTCAAACTAAAATGGCAGATCAACCTGTAGTAAATGCCACAAACACTAAAGAATTTTCTCAACAGCATCGATTGCGCGTACATAATAATACTAACGAGAATATTGATCAGTCAAAAAAAAATAATGGTTGCTCTCCAACATCTAGCTTTTGCCGAAATCAATATAGCCGTAATTATCAAAACGATTCAAAAAAGACTAGTCTTAAAGAAAAATATAATAATAGCAATGTAAGAGATAAAACTTACAATAATGATAGAAATGATTCTCAAAGAAATAGTTTCCAAAGTGACAAAGGCTCCGATTATAATGGTAAAGAAAATATCAATAGACATGGAAGTATTTCCAGTAATAGTTCGGTGAACAACGATTTAGCTTTTTACAAAGATACACAGTTGTCAAAAACAAAATTCATAACCGTAGAAATTATAATACCATTAGATAATAATGAGTATTGGATATATAAATTAGAGGATACAGATGCACGTACGAATTTAATGACGAAATTACAAGATATCGCAAGAAAATCACGTAATATGCAGCCAGTTATTGGTGAAGTTTATGGCGTTTTATATGAAACTGTTTGGCAAAGAGCTATGGTAACATCTCTGAATCCTACTAAGGTCCATTTTATTGACTTTGGTAACTATGAGATACTAGGAAAAAGTAGTGAGATCAGAGATATTGGTGACCTGATCAAATTTCCTAAGTTTGCTAGAAAAATTCGCTTGACGCAAGGCACAAGTGATAAATATAAAAATCTGCAGCGAGGCGAAAAGATTTCTGTTAGAATGTTGACTTTAAATTCTGAGAAAACAATAATAGTAGAAGTAGAAGAAGAGCAATCTACTGCAAAAAATTTATCTTCATCTACAGAAAGTACTTCAAACGGTACAAAGAAAAAGTTATTATCGCAAAAGAATTTTAAGGTATCACCAAATAAAAGTACAAATCCTTCCATGATTCAAATACCTAGCGTCTTAGATGCTTTGGCTGATTTGACACAAAATACTTCAGAGTTGCATATTAACGGTTTTATACAATTTTTTGAATCCACGCAAGAGAACGTTTACAGCGTAACTTTGCTTCCACAAGTTTTCAGTACTGAAGTAACGATGATCTTTGAAGGTATACAAGAAGAATGTTCAAAAATACAAATACCTGCAGATTACAAGTATGTATATGCATAAAATTTATAAGTATAAATTTTTTAACTTTTTAATTTTTGCTGAATATCATTAAGCATAAATTGGAATAAATAGGGTATTTTATTTGTCTTTATTATTTATTGTGATCTTACAACAATTATTTACATTGTGATCTTACAACATTTTGTTTATTTCATGTATCTTTAACAAATGTTTTCTTATATATATTATACTTGTGTATTATTGCGATAAAATATCACCAGAGCCTTACTGATCAAATTGATTAAGACACCTATCATGGAGAGATCCATGTTGGTATCCTGACTGAAATATTTTTCATAATAAATTGATAGCTTTTTAAAATTCTAATTAACATCAAATTATTTACAGCTTTTCTATACTTGCTAACATCAGTCTTATCAAATTACTTTTAATTTAATTTGTGGTATTACTGTTTCAGTTTGATTTAAGATTGTCTTTAAAGATTTCGGTGCGTTGTAGTTGTAGAACTAAATATGTATATAAATTCACACCAAAATATTTCTGCATTAAGAGACCGGCATTCATTCATAGTCCATTCTTATTTCAAGTCTTAACTAATGTTTTACGATGTTAATAAGAATCTCTGATTGGCTTTTGACATTAGGATTGTACTTAAGATAATCTGATATAAGACTCTATGAATACCGGCCTAAGATCCAGTTCAAACTAATAATTCTTTTTCGTTACTTGAAGTATTTTATTTTTTAGACCAAAAGCAGAAGAATTGGTTTGCGGTTACTGGCAGGAATGCTGGTACAGAGGATATATTTCGACGTATCCTGATTCCATTTTTATAATAGACGAGGCAAGAATTCTTCAAGTAAATGAAATTGTACCATGTCCCAAAAAATATTTAAATATTTGTGCCTTTGGAGTAATGTGCGAAATAAATCATTCTACTGTCAAATTGGAAGTAGGTACCTTTGAAGTATTTTGTCTACTGATACAAGTTATAGATACAGTTACAGATACAGTTTTTTATTATGTTACAAGATGAACCACAATTACGAGTTTACATCAATTATAAATGAGAATAGCAACAAACAAAAAAGTATCGAAATACAAATATATGTAAACTCTGAAGCGATACAGGCTGTACTGAAGACTTCGAAACCGACAAATTTATCAAATTTTGAGTTAAAGAGTGGATCTAAGGTATAATATCACTTATTTACTACAACATAATATATGTAATAATTTAAAAAAAGTTTTTCAGAAAATAAATTCGAATATTTTAAATTATTAAATTAATAATGTAAAAATTATAGAATAAAAATATGTACTTCTACATGTTTTTTTTTAAATGTTCCTGTCCCCTTTTTTATAAATAATGTACAATATAAAAGTGATTTTTTTATTGTAATTTTTTAATTTTTTAATTTTTTAATTATGTTGTAGCAAATAAACGATACCAATATATTTATTGCTTTATTATGATTGAAGTTTTATTGTTTCTGTTGACTGATTTTAGATATGTCTTACAAGTTATCGAAATCATTATTGTATGTTTGCACGCTCTTTAGAAGAAGTGGATGTAGAATATTATAATAATGTTATGCAATCTGTTGCACAATATGCACAAACAGGTAAAATCAGTGAATAATATAATTAGATAAATTGACAATTATATAAAGAATTAAAATTATTTTGTTCACTTGCAGCACCATATCTAACCGAATCTCCACCTGATAAAGAAGTAGTGATTGCGCCATTCGAAGGAGATGGTAACAGTTATCGTGCAATGGTACTTAAGACACAGAATAATAAAGCTCAAATAGTATATATTGATTTCGGTAATCTAACTGAAATTGATATAAAAGATCTTAAAGTCATGCCATATCATTCACAGGTACTGATGTGCATATTAAGACAATAAAAAAAACATTTCAATTTATAAAACTGAAATATATCTGCAAAAAATTTGTATTTAGTATTATTAAAGTTAAAATCCACTTTGACCAAAAATAGGATTATTTAATTTCAATTTCAATTTTAATTTATTTGTGCATTAATTATAAAATAAATAATATAGCAATTAGAGTTTGACGGGAAAAATTAAGAGTATAAGTGCACAAAATGGTAAGGCATCAGCAAAATCTGCTGCGCTAACGCTTATCAGAAAAGAGAGTAGAGAATTAACATTTGTAAAAACGCAAAAGCGAAACATAAAACATAAAATTAACAATACAAGTTGCATTAAAGAATATAAAACGCAACATAACATAATGTAACATAGATTTAAGATATAATATGAAAATTGATTATTTCTATTAATTAAAAAAAATACATGTTATTTTGAATATCAAAGTTTGTATGCTTGTTATAGCAACAAAGCTGTGCGGTAAAAATAATCTTAAAAGATGTACCTCGTGACGTACCCATGAACCAAGAAGTTGACATATATCTTCGCCATATATCAGGCACAGAAGTGCCTTTAATATGTACATTCGAGGGTTTATCCAAGGATGGAGTTCGTTTGATGATTGCTGATACAGGAGAATGTGTTAATGATAAAATAAATCAGCTGTTAATCCCAGGGTGGAAACAAGCAAATAATAATGGTAATTAATCATAAATTATAATATTTTTAGAAAATAATGTAATATTTGTTTCTCATCACAATTTATACAAAGAATTTCAATACATTATGTTGCTATTTAATTATCTTTCAATAGTAATTCCCTTAATGTAAGAAACCCTTAAAAATTTTAACATGCAAGATAATTTTTATTTAATAAAAAATTTGACGATGTATTTTTCTTTATACTTCAAGTACATCGATCATTTTTTTTTATTGAGAGTACAAATTAATTCGGTCCGTTTCCCTAAAGATGGCTCCAGCTGTTGTGATTAGTTCATAGTGACAGCTGATTTTGGTGGTTTCAGAGAGGTTAAACATCTGCTAATAAATAGTCAGTTTATATCGCTTTCAGTTTCATACAAAAAAACCTTGATTTTTACTATGTTTGAAATGTCGAATTTTGTGTTAACCAAGCAACATTTGCGGGAGGTTTTGATTTTCTGCTTTAATTGGAAGAAAAGTGCGGCTGAAGCCCATCGAATGCTTGTCGAAGTTTATGGTGA
>Ga0157364_1007082_pt1 | contig 11585 bp, 4 predicted proteins | sample AttsexASBM2_FD_111476 | JGI IMG/M metagenome (GOLD analysis project Ga0157364, IMG submission 111476) | Fungus gardens microbial communities from leaf cutter ant in Ribeirão Preto, State of São Paulo, Brazil - Atta sexdens ASBM2 | ecosystem: Host-associated > Fungi > Mycelium > Unclassified ...
AGTGATTTTTGATATGAAATTATTAAGATAATTATTTTAAATGCGATGAAAGTGCTGTTATAAATATATTAATGACTTTTTGTCGCGGTATTATTAAATTTTATATTCGCAAATTATTAATAAATACTTAATTAATAGTAAATAATGAATAGTAAGTACGATCTAATTGTTATTAATATTTCTTCTACGTTTATGAATATTTCATTGTTATCATATTTTCGACGTTTTCATATAATCCCACATTACAAAAACTTGTTAATTGTGTTCTTATATTATCATTTTTATTATATTTTGAACAGCATTGATAATTGTATATTGTATTGTAAATAATTCTTATAATTGTAATATCGAATTGTATAAAGGATAATAACAATAAGAAATAATATTTTAAAAGTTATTGCAATTTCATTAGCGAAATACGATAAAATTAGATATAAAAACAAAAAAATAAATTAAAGATATACTTATCTCCCAGCAAACGAGAATGAATTAAAATGAATTGAAATTTTTTTCTTAACTTTTATCCGAATGTGTATTTTAAATAGCGAATACTTTTTTTGGATTTAATTGGATTCAATTGGATTCAATTAGATTCAATTGGATGCAATTGGATTGAGAAACTGCATTTTCTATTCAAAATTTTGAATTGGACAATATTCACAATGCATATAAAAAGCTAACATTATTTTTAAATTGAAAGGCATAGATATGCAATTCCTACAAATGAATAAAAATGCAGGATTGAGAAGCATTCATTTTAATATTCGTGAATCAATATTTCTGAAAATCTGAATCCATTTTATTCATTTCAATCTATTCTCATTTGCTAGGAATTTAGCAAAAACGAACTATAGAGGCCCTCCACCAATTTTATCGACGGTCCTCTTTTCTTTGTATACTCTCCCATAAAACAAACAAGCTACTAATAAATTTAATAGCCCAGCAAACGAGAATGGATTGAAATGAATCGAAATGGATTTCTGTATTTCAGAAATATTGATTTAGGAATGTTAAAATGAATGCTTTTCAATCCTGAATGTATTTTTATTTATTATAGGAATTGCAAGGAGCATATCTCTAGACCTTTAAATCTAAAAATAATATTAGCTTTTTCTGTGCGTAATAACACAATTGTGTGAATACTGTTCAATTCAAAATTTTGAATAGAAAATGCAGTTTTCAATCCAATTGCATCTAATTGAATTCAATTGAATTAAATCCCAAAAAAAGTATTTGCTATTTAAAATACGGATAGAAAAAAATTTCAATCTATTTTAATCCATTCTCGTTTGCTGGTTATTCTGTTTTTTCTGATTTTTAAAAATGGGCATTAATGTCCATTTCCAATAAAGTATTATAGATCAATAATAAGAGATTCACATTTCGTGAATCTCGTGTTTGTCTGACCACTGCCGCGGTGATAGGTATTAATAGTCTAAAATGGTCTTGATATGCACAGTGCTTGATGTGCACAGTCGTTGATGTTTCCAGCTGAAATCGTTATAAAAGAGTACGACTGATAATTCCATTCACGAGGAGTGAGAAAAAGATCTCGACATATATCGTATGTCGATATGTTACCGTGTACAGATACGAAGTTACGAATGACGACAGTAATGTTTCCAACGATAGATTAAATTCCACTTTGAAAAGATACACTAATTTGAAAAATGTATTGTTATTCCAACATAGCTTGTACTTTTATAATACTAAAAAAAAATCCAATGTATCCATCGCGGTGAACTTTGCTACTTGAAAACGAACAATTTTGCTAAAGTATTAAAAAATTTAGCTAGATAAGAATTTAAAAATAATTTTGATTTTTTTTAGGACAAAATAATTATATAGAATACTCAAACTAATTACTAGAATATTAAGATGTTTTTGTCATCAACGCTCAAACTTTTTATATAATCATTTTGATGCTTCAACATTTATTTTCAAACAATTATTTTCAAATTTGTATCAAACTATTATAAATTTTTCATTAAAAAGATTATATAGCAAAATTGTTTTGTTTTTCTGTGGATAAAATACCTGTAGATATTAAGAAAAAAAAGATAGAAGGATGGAGAAATTTCTGTTTGGTTACTGATAATACTTTATAAACGATAACATTTATTTCCTCAAATCAGACACGAAAGATCGTTGAATAAGAGATTTGTTAACATTTTGATCGACTGTAAATGTAATGTTTAAATGAATAAATCTTTAGCGGTTCGGCGGCAGAGTTCGTTGGCGCGGCGCGAGCGGCGGGGTTCCGTAAGTTCCTTCCGTTCGAACTTGGTGGATATGCGCGCGCGCGAATGGCGACATGCGCAGAAGACCGTCGCGGCAGCGGCGGCGGCGGCGGCGGCGGCGGCGGCGGCGGCGAGCCGGGCGGGCGCCGGCAGTCAGTGCATGACGGCCTGAGGTTTGTATCGATATCGTATCTCCGCGCACGGTCCGCTCGCTCGCGACAGGGAAAGGGAGAAAGAGAGATAGAGACAGTTCCCGGGGCCGCGCGACTCCGTGACGTTATTACGACGCGAGCGGATCGTTCGTCGCGCATCGTTCCCTAATCCCGCGTACTCCGAAATTTCTCGGCTACGAAATTCGCGCCGCTCGCGCTTCGCGGAAGGGAGGCAGGGACGCGCAGTGCGTGAACGAAGAAGGTGTGTGACGGTAATCGTCGAATTTACGCCGCTAGACGGATTCGGCGGAGCTACACACCGGCGTGAGGAGAGACGTGAGAGAAGGTGGGAGGGTAGAGAGGACGGAAGTGCGCGACGAGTCATCCCGGTGAGTAACGTGGATTTCATTTCGGTACTCAACGCGAGAATTCACGAGGCGGCCTTCTGACGTGTCGACGTCGAGATTTCGCGCGGCCTCGTGAACTTTTCCGAAGAGTGCAGTTCGCTTGCGAAAGGAGCGAGTCGCGATCGATGAACGATTATGCTTAATGTGAATTAATAAGTCTGTTTGAATCGTTTGAATGTTCCAAAAATTTATCTTTATATATATATATATATATATATATATATATATATATATTTCTCTATTATTTTATTTATATTATAGGTGGTAATATTTCATTATTTAGAATAATTAATTTCAAATTATTAATATTTAGATTTAATATATTAAATGTAGAAATTATTATGTTATGTTCGATTTGTTCGAGTTGTAAAAGAAAATAAATATATATTTGGATGTTGAAAAGAGAGAAGCGGAGATGCAAAAAGTACAACGCAGATTTATTATTATTTTCATTATTTTACGGTCGCTTCGATTTTGTGATAAAGACAGAAAGAGGCGAAGGTTTCTTAATATTTCGTTATTCAAATGCTTAAAGGTATTTCGAAGATTAGGAGTAAAGAAATATTTGTATTATCTAACAAATATTGAAAATATACAGAATTATCTGTACGAAAATAGACAAATAGATTAGATGAATGTTTACTATACAGAATGTTCCATAAAGAACAACATTTAAGGATAAATTCCTGAAATCATTTTCAGAAAATTCTAATGTTAAAATGTCAAGGCTATAAATAGGTTTTGAATTATAAATGAATTAAAGTTAACGAATTATATCGCCTCAAATTGTACGTTTAAGGATGGTACAATACAAAATGCTAAAAGCAAAATTTATTATCGATTCTTTTTAATATCAATATAAAGATTATATATGAGAAGGTAAAATTAATTATAATTATTGATCTCTGATTATATGAAAAATATTTTTTCTTGACATTAGGATTTTTTGTTCCAAAATGATTTCAAGAATCTCCTCTTAAATGTTGTTACGATCTTTACAGGATTCTATATAAAGCCATGACGAATTAAAAAATTTAAATTAAAAAAAAATATGTTTAAGGCGAAAAATATTTAGGATGTTGTTTAATAAAAAATTCATTTAATAAAATGATTAATTAAATTACGTAATTGCAGAAAAGGAATGTAACGATATTTTATTGTTTCTTTTGTAGAATTTGCTTTATTGGTAATCTGTATTTAATGTGTGGGCAAAGATTCAATTAAGAAATCACAAAAGAACATGAAAGAAAATGAATTCAGCATTTCAAGAACATATACCATTCTGATTGTGAAATATATTTTATCTCATAGAAAGAAGATGAAGCAATATTTAATAAGAGACGCGTTATGGTCTGTAATTTTATTATTAAGTAAAGAGAAAATTTCATATGAGCGTAATGAAATTGTAAGACTTTACGTTGCACGTTTAGTCTGTTTATCATCGCAAAGAAATCGCGAGTTTCTCATCTCATCTCGAGTGACACTCGCGCGTGCCTCTGATTATAATAAGAGATGCTCATATCTTTAATCTCTTCATAGAATAAAATTTTGTCACGCGTCGCGACTCTCATGATTTTCAAAAGATCACATCAATAACTCCTTTTACGAAGGAAAGGAGAAAAATTTGAATTTCGATATATCCGAAATCTAAAATGACAGTATGGTTGGGAATTAATGGTACGTTATTTTTTTATCGAGAGAAGAGAATTCTTGAATCGCGATATTTCGAAACAGCAATTATTTCACGGGATCATTTTGCTCGATGACATCTCTTCGTTAGTCAATTTCCATCGGACATCCTTGGAACATGAGGGTCAATGAGCGACACGCTTGCTCGACACGATGTTTAACGATCTGGAAAACGCTCGGAGGGGATCGACTTGCAAGGCGACAGTCTGTGGAGTATCTATGACTATATCTTTATTTCATCATTAACTTCTTTATAATCGTAATAGAAATCGTGTCTCACTCAATATACAACCTAGAGCTGAATGACGATTCAATATAACTAATTTTTTATTCTTTCTTGATTCGTTTTCTATTTTTTTATTCATGTTTTGGAACAAAAGGTCGTTGAACTTTAAATAAGCAATTAATAAAAAATTAAATCTTGGTTTTTCTGTGAATGAGCTATATTTAATGTTGAAAATTGAAGCGAAGATTAACTCGAGCTAACTCACGTGATTTTAGATTTCAATAAATTTTTAATTTTAACATAGAAAATTTGTGTTAAATTTAACATTTTTTACATATCTCAAACGGTCCTCTCCAATTTTTGTATTGAATTAATTAACACAAGATGAACATGTTAAAAAATAACACAAATATTATGTAAAAAATAAATGCAAAAACATTGACACAATTTGTACGCAATCATATTTCTTTATTAAAATTAACATTTATAATATGTTAATACATTTTATTCGTTTATCTTAGAATTTTTGTTTTAAAAAACGTTATTTTTATGTTATTCACTTATTCATAAATGTGTTGTTTTAACACTAAGAAATTTCGAAAATCAATTTAACATAAAAAGTCGTATGTTAAATCAACACTTAGGCATACTAAAAATTCGACATCAAATTTTAACGAGGATTTGAGTAGACTGTTTCTAATAAAAATACAAAATACTTTATATTACACTTTGTTGGAACATTTTAGATAGAAATTAAAGCATCAAGGTCTAAAATCACACGTTGGTAAAATACTGTTTATTTCTTCATCAATCTATGACCGCGATTTTCTCGCATTGTCGCGTTTAGTCAATCGGGCATGAAGGTTAGTGTAAATGGACAAGGCTAACTTTGACATTGCCATGACATATGCGGCCGACGTGCGCGATACGTGTATAGTGTACAGAAGTCGATGTACAGGAAAGGTATGTCGAGCTGGTTTGAAGTAACAAGATAATCCGGGCGCCGCGGCGCCGAGAGTTACGAAATCGTTTGAGCGAGCAATCCGCGGAAAGTTCAAGCAACTGGAAAAAAAACGTCGATCACAGAATAAAATTTTACGAAAAATACGCGAGCATTTTCGTAACTACTTTGTGAAACTCGCAAATAGAGCGCATACGTTTTTGCATTTGTGGTCGCAAATATATAGAACAATATTAATATATTTTTACTTTAATGTACATAAATATTGAAGTATTAAATCATTCAATATTCATTAACAATGAAAAGATATTCCTGATGTACATATTTGAGTAGTTTTCAGATATTTATTTGATAATACAATTGATTATTATATAATTACATATATCTAATCATATATTAATAAATTATTCTTTTGGAGTATCAACGTAAAATTATACATCTCGATAAAATTACTTTTAATATGAAGGATTAATCGAAAAATTTATTTGAACTCCAGGTTCATATCGGAGTTTAATTAGTAAATTGTCGATCCGGAAGTCGTTCCCTTCATTGCTAAACGCCTCTTATCAGGAACCATTAGATATACGCTGTTTATCAAGTTTGAGCTTGGAAACGGTTACCGATGAGAGAATCTTCGTTGCCGATTACGGTCGTACCGGAAGCGGAAAGGCAGGTCGCTACCGAGGCACGACTATGCGTTGTCGATGACTTCGTGAAGAGAGTTGTGCGTTCGTGCGCGGCATGGAACATTCACGCTAATGATAATGATAATCATATTAATGACGATAACACTAGGCAGGTTCGTAATAATCATGCAAAATGCGATTTCAGAATGAACTTCAATACGACTCTATTATTGCAATATTATTGCAATTTTATTGGTTACACTATTTGATAATACATAGAGAAACGGAACGTTTAGTTTTTTATTTAACCTATCGTAATGAAATATAATTATTGTGTGATTAGTTTATCCGATAATGTTTTGACTAGACAAAATTAAAATTTTTTTTCGTAAAATTGATTATTTAAATCTTTTTATTAAAATTGAAATACCGATTTTTGAAGTATACAATTAATTTTATCAATAAATATCAATGAATATCATTGGTAACAATACGTTTTATAATTTAATATGTAATAACTTGAGCAGTGTTGTTTCTAAGGTGTGATTGTTGAGAGTTAATTTCACGTGGCAAATCGTACGCGTATGCTCTCTCACGCTACAAGAGAGAGAACAGTAGCGTATTTATGTGCATTAAGTAGCATATTTATGAGAATACTCTCGCGTCAAGTACGGTCAAGCAATGAGTTTACGAAAGTTAACGATAAACTGACAAGTAACGTAGTTGAATGCCCTCCTCATTCTCGTTTTATCGTCTCGCCGATAGATATTTTCAAGAAATATTTCTTATTTGTTTGATAAGGAAAGTTGCTGACTTGTTATTACTTGGTATCTCATTAATTTCTAACGGCTAAGACATCAAATAATTTTCATGTACAAGGAAAATTTGTACGTAAAAATATTTTTAATGTTTAACTTCTATGTCTCTCGTTTAGAGATATGCAAATTAAAATTTTTGAAAAATAAGGATCTTAATTACGAGTTAATTTAATTTCATTAATATTGTCAATATTTGCAATTTTGACGATTTAATGTGTGATTAGTTCTTGAAAGAGGACTGTTATATTATGTACTGGCAATTTTTTAATTGCATATCACTCGAGTGTGTTGAGTCGAGAAAAATTATATATCTCTCAAGTACATATTTCAAGGATGACATGAGAAAAAAATTATGTTTAATGATTTAAAGTGTAAAAGAATTTATACCGTTCAGGTGCATGTTCATTTATAATAAATATTTTATTGTGATTGTTTGAAGAAAGATCTTGATGTCATACCACAGGCTTTTTTATTTACACACATGGCCACCTTTTAATAATTTAAATGTTCAGTTGAATAAAATAATTATTCACGCAAAAAAATACATTTTCAAAGCTTTATCACATATCGTTTACATAGTATGTTTTATATTTTAAATGATATTTTTAGGAGCAATAATTTTCTTGTTCTACATTGATTAATAGTTGTAGATAATGTAACACTATTATCGATAAATTTGTTGGAGATTTAATCTTTTTTTAGACATGTGTATGTATGTATACATATATATATATATATATATATATATATATATATGTATATATATGTGTATATATAGATGTATCAGATATAAATTAAATTTATTTGAAAAATGAAATTATCTACGCTTTGATCCGAGAAATATTTATGAAAATTAATTTATAATAATTATTTATTAAGATTTTAATAATATAAAAGTTGTGATATTTCTTGCTGCAATTTAATCTAATTTTCTTGATATATAAAAATCATTCACTTCACCTTTAACTGAATAAAAATTTCTATAGAAATCACAATTAATTTATAAATATATTTTCTATCTTGAAACAAAAGTAACTTTTATTTTCTACATGAATATTAGGTTTAACAATTTTATCCATACGGAATAATTAATTAACTATTTAAGCTGTCGCGCGAAAAGAAAAGTAAATTTATGTAATTAAAGTTTGAATAATTATATTCAGATCATACATTCATCGAGTTAGGATTCGAGTCACTATATACTATACCCTATGCACTAACAATGAATTTCCTAATCGAGCGGAAACCTGTTATCTTTCACCTCGTGCAACGTGAGTTAGCAGAACGAGATGTGCGCTGATAACTTGATCGTTAATATCAATTTGAAAGATGTTAAATACAAGCATTCGGATAAACGTTTATTTCTAACAAATACTTTATTACGATTTTGGCCTTGACGTCATACTGCGTGCTGTTGTTTACAATATCAATCGCTCTTACCGCATTCGTAATGCGACTCATGCCGGTAGGCAACGACGCAGTGTGGCGTTATCATTTAAGTAAGTATCGAGAGGGAAATGCGAGCATCTTTTACAATCAATTAGTAATTGTTACACCAAGCGACTAATTAATCTCTGTATATAGCGATAATCGTTTGTCGAGGCGAGTTGACTTATTCATCCGCGAAATGAGAATGATGGAAAATGAAATTATAAATCAATGAGATCGAACAATCGAGAAATGATGGCTGCGTTCAGCAGAAAAAGCAGCTTTGCAATTGTAAAATTCTTCAGTACAATTGGTTTTTGTTTTTGGTTTCTTATAAATCTGAACATATAAATCATACATATTGAAGAATTTTACAACAGTTGCAAAGCTACTTTTTCTGCTGAACGCAGCTATTATTTCTCGATTGTTATTCCTTCGATTGAATGAATTTTATTTTGCTCCTCGACTTTTTCTTCGATTAAAACATTTAGTTCATTTATTATTTTCAGTTCGAAAACGTGGATTAACGTACATGGCTCATCGTATCGTATGATTTTTAGTAACGAACAGTAGCGATATATTTACCGATTATTAATAAAATCTCGCGTATCTCTCTCGCAATGCAGTAAAGTATCGCGTGTGTCGGAAGTGCCATTTCGAAAGTATCGCGCGATTCTCATATTCGAATAATAATTACGCTTGTATAATTAATTACATTTTCGCGAGAACGAACTGGTGAAAGAACTTGTGCGACAAAGGAAACAAAGGAAAAGAGGAGGAGATCTGGGAGGCATCGGGCGACGGCAAAGCAATCACGAAGTGAGTACATTTGTACATTGTATCTATTTATATATTGTTTTATATATCGTTTTATATATTATTGCATATCTGACACGTGATCGTGAAATTAAAGTTAAATTATGAATAGCATAAAGATTCGTTGCATTTGTCGTTTACCATTTGCGCCAATTCGCGAGCGGAACGGTTTTTCGACGAAATCAAAGAGCACGAATTCATATCACCATAAATCAAGGTGGTATATATAGAGCTGCATTATACAAACGGTGAACGAATCGCGAGTAGTGTGGAGAATTCTAGCGAATGATAAATTTCTCCGAATCCGCTACGAATAGAGAATCACGAGTCGTGCTTAATCTGACGCTAGCTTAGTGGTAATTGTATTTGTAATTATTTCGTGCGCGTAACAATTATTTTGCGAAACATTAATTATTATATATTAGAGTAGAGTACATCACATATAATTTCGATGTACTTTGTATTTTGTAGGTTCAACATAGTTAGCATCGCATCTTTGCCGCTGCGCGTCGGATCGGTGAGTGAGACAAATTGCATAGTATTATTGAAATGATGGATCTGTAAGTTTTATCGTTTGTATCTATATACAGAAGATGTGTCACAAAATGCATAAGAAATTCCTTTATTTAATAAAAATGTTAATAGTTACTAAACTTCTGACATTTTTTTATCTGGTTTTATTATAGTCTTTTTTCATTAAAAATATATTTATTTATATATTTAAATTACGCTAAGTTTATTTTGTAATTTTATATGTAAGTAATTGTTTTGAATTTTAGTTGATCTCAAAACAGTGTAATTGTTTAACCGCTCGCGGTCTCATACACGGATATGAAATTTCACTCTGAATGTGTCATTGTTAGCTGTAATGCTTTTGAAATCAAACTGAATCAGATTTCAAGTAACAATACATATTTAATAATAAATATATACGGAGTTTGGATTATTTTATATTTTTAATTAAATTAGCTATATTAAAGTTGCTCTAAATTTATCCGATATTTTTTTTTTAATAAAATCGATTTTTAATTTTTTATAAGACATTTTATGAGACATCTCTTTATTTAAATATAATTTGAAAAATTGCAAAAATATCATTTTGGTGTGGATTATATTGGGTTGTCCGGAAAGTCCGTGCCGATTTTGAAGGAAAATTGAAACGCAGAAGATTTAAATTTTAGTATACATTTATTAAATTTAAATCTTTTGCGGCGCGAACTTTCCGGACAACCCAATACGTTATTGACCACGATCTCCATCGCAATTATGGTGCATTGTGCGGGATATTGAGTTATTGTCGATCGATGAAGTTCTTCAGCGTCATTTTCGTTTCGTTTTTCTTGTTTTCCTACACTCCGATATTCGTAATTCATTAAAAAATTCCATTGCATCCTCGTTTCTTCTCATAAATATATAGGATGGCATATCAATGTTGAACATTCTTTTTTTAATTTTAGATTTTTTAATAGATTGGCAAATGATTTTTAATTTTATAAATATATAGTCACTGCAATATTAAATATTTTGTCAATTATATCGTGAATTAAAATTTTCTTAAATTGGAACTAAAAAATCCTTACTTATAAGTCTATCGTCAAAATCAATTTGCTGCAGTCTTGTAATTTTGAGTTATCTACTTGCGAATAAATATATTCCGATGGCTTCATTTCAATTAAATCAATATTTTTTTTCATTTCTCTTAGCTTGTTTCTCGTATACGAAACACTCTATATATAAGTTCATCGTTTATTAATAGAGATCATTATTTCCGCAATGCTGTTTAGCAACGAAATGCTTCGGGTGTGGAGACGAGAAAGTGCCTTTTTACCACGAATATTTGCGCGCACTCACATACGTACACATATCAATGTATGTATGAAATTCATTCTCTTATTTCGTATATATTACATATGTAATATGTGTATTACACACATTATGTAATACACACAACACACAACATACACATATATATACACATATATATGTGTACGTGTATATGAATTGACTTACTTTCTGTGCATAAAGCTCGATACATTTCGTGTACCCGTGTGCATTTATGAAACTTTATTTGGCTTGCTTGTATAAAAGTAACATATATATATATATATATATATATATATATATATATATATATATGTGAGTGTGTGTGTGAGTACGTATAGATTATATACACACTCCCTCCCGCGGCGCGCGTCTTCGCACAGACAGAAAGAAAAAAAAGA
>Ga0157364_1007083_pt1 | contig 11584 bp, 4 predicted proteins | sample AttsexASBM2_FD_111476 | JGI IMG/M metagenome (GOLD analysis project Ga0157364, IMG submission 111476) | Fungus gardens microbial communities from leaf cutter ant in Ribeirão Preto, State of São Paulo, Brazil - Atta sexdens ASBM2 | ecosystem: Host-associated > Fungi > Mycelium > Unclassified ...
TGATAATGCTCGACCACATATTGCGGCGCCGGTCAAAACCTACTTAGAAACACTCAAATGGGAAGTTCTCCCCACCTGCCGTATTCTCCAGACATTGCTCCTTCCGACTACCATTTGTTCCGACCGATGACGCATGGCCTATCTGAGCAGCACTTTACATCATATGAAGATACCAAAAATTGTATTGATGATTGGATAGCCTCAAAAGATGAAGTGTTCTTCCGACGCGGTATCCACATGTTACCAGAAAGATGGGAAAAAATAGTGGCTAGCGATGGCCATTACTTTGAATAAAACATTATGTACCGTTCTTTCACAATGAATGCTTAATTTTTGATAAAAAACAGTGGAAACTTATTTGTACTCCCAATATATATATATTTATGTATATACGTTGCAAATTTCTGATAAATCCTGTAAAATAACAATTTTATATTAGTGCAAATTCGTCAATATTAAAGTAGATAATATATATTTGTTAAATGTTTTTAATAATTTATCATCAAACTTGTACAAGGCCCCTGTTCTTGAAAAGAAACGTATAAAGTAGGAAAATACTGTAATGTCACATATACTATTGTAGTATTTCTCTAGTTTTTCGTATACGTTTCTTTTCAAGAATGAGCTCAAGTCATCTTTAATCACTGAAAATGTAGCGAATATAAAGAATTCAATCCTAAACAGTCTAAGGCCCGTCTTGCACCAACGTTGCTTTAATTTTAAGCAAGACTTAAAACTCTCTTCATTCTTGTCTCTTTTCAGCTTTAAAAACGAAACAGAAAGAATTTTAAGTCTCGCTTAAAGTCAAAATAAGATTGGTGCAACTGGGATTAATTGTTATCATAACTTTTAAATTATAAAAGTTAGCATATTTTTCAGATATTTTCGATATTAAATGCTTTATATTTACTTTTATATTTACCTTTATATTACATCACTTTTTACATCGTTATCAAAATCAAGATAACTTCACATCTATAAGCTATAATTACTATACTATTATGATACATAATCAAATATAATTTAAAAAATAGCATATAATTTATTTATATAAATATTTCCAATACTTTATGTACATTTAAAACGATAAAATAAGAAACGACCTGAAAATAGCTTTAATTTTATAAAACCATGTGCGAAACACGATGGTCGAGCACCTTCTATGTACTACACTCACGAATGTGGTGCAACTTCGTCGTGCGTTCGCAGCTGATCTAATCTTTAATCTTTAATGTTTTCACAATTTATTATTTTAGAATTTGTTTAGGCCTTAAAACGACAGAAAAGATTTTTTTGTACGATCACTTCCGTATACAACTTTAGATCGCGAAATCGATAATTGAGCGCCAGGCACGAGAGAGCGTGCCATTCTTCCTGAAATCAATCGAAATATTTTCTAAACGACAAAGTCCTAACAAAGTACGAACGCCGATGGCTCTCGTAACCGACTGTTCAGCTCCGGGAATGGCAGAGGGGGCGGTTCGTGGCTGACAGGATAGTTTGGAGAAATGATAGATGACTGCAATAAATGACGCAGTGATTAATAACAAAAAGAATTAAGAAATATATTCTATTAATCTCCGACATTCTTTCGATTATACGTTCGATAAGCTCACGATATTAGCATGTGAAAACATGTAGAAAAACGTTAGAACAGTTTCACGCGTTTTCCTCGTTTTGCTCTCAATAATACGAAGCAATTATAAAAATTCTTGATAGTGCGAGCTCATACCACTTAAGAGCAATTCTTGCAACACAAGCGATACTTTGATTACCGAGATAAGAAAATGGTTATTGTGCTACAGTAAACACGGCATGATCTTGTGCTCCGCGAGGATCTCGAACCATCTTACGGAATCTCGGACAGTAAAAGAGAATGCAAGAACACTAAGATATAAAATTCCGATATAGATGAGACAAATAATTATTACGCGACAATACTCAATGAAAATGACCAGGCTGTGACTTCGGCGGACGCGGAAAGTTATTATCTCGAGAATATCGTAACGTATAGTCGAGGGATGCGTGCTTATACACTATTAATGCGAGAAATCTGACGCAATTACAATATATGCGTCTTATATGCGAGAACCGACAACAAAAGTTATACGCGCCTCCCTGACATAGGAATTAGCGATCTTACAGCTCAACTGCTCGTCTCATCACGATAGATCTTAGATCCTCGCCAATAATTGTGTGCTTTCAGCGTCTTAAGTTCCTTACACGTATATTTGGTTTGCTCGCCACAGCATAAGTGCCGGTTCTGATATTTCCGGGAGCACAGAGGCGACTTCTTATGGGGGAGGGGGGAGGGAGTTTACCGTCGCCTAATTGGCTCGCGGCTCTGCGGGCTCCACGAATAGCATGTCAATCACGTATCCTGCGTCCTTGCGCGTGGAATTTGGCAATCGGATTCTATTCGCTAAGGAGACTCTCAAATCTTCGTTATGCGGGAGACTCGCATCTCAGTGACGGTCCAGTAGCTGGGCGTCTTTACTTATGACCTTAGCTCCATCCGTTCAAGGGAGGTCTCCAAGAGCTCTCTCACGGGATCTCTCGCCAGGTGAGCGTAGAGTGGCCATCCCTTATTACTGCTCGTTATTCTTTTGCGACATTCGCCTGTATATTTTATGATAGGATGATAGATTTCGAAACGAAACAAAAAATATTAAAATATGGAGCGATATCACCTGCGCGTCACTTTCCTTGTATGATGCTGGGTGCCTCCGACAATCATCTCAATCTTTCTCTTCTTCTATCTCGATCCTGGTCTTCTCTCTTCATAATCTAGTGATACGACGCAAAACTCACAAGAATCGTAAGAAATCGTCAATCCTGTAAAAACTCTCAGTATACGATAGAACGGAAAAGAAAGACAAAAACAGACCCAGAAAATCTGCAGGATGCACGAACACATGAAACAGACATGAAATAAGCGGAATAACATTAAAAAAAGATGTCCACCTCCTAAAAACGGAAGGACACAGGATGCTAGAGTTGCGCTTTCCAGTCGGGTCATATGATCCTTGTGACGGATAGAAAATGTCACATCACAGTACCTAGTACTACCTATCGCGAAAAACGCGGGAAATATGTACATGCATGCAGGGCCGTCGCAAGCAAAAGTCTGCTTTTTGTTCCTACTATGATGGAAATATACAAGGTGAACCATTCTAGTGGATATGCAATCGTTCAAAAGTAGTGAGAACCAATCAGCTTTTACCCAAGATGCAAAATTCAATATGGCCGACACTGAATGTTGCCGTGTGTTGCCATCGTGTCGAATCGTCGTATCTTAAAAGTGTCAATATGCCGAATTTTTTCGTAAAAAATTATAAAAACCACATAAATTATGTCTTTAATAAGAATGTGAAATACTTCTCATTCTCTAAAGATCAAGAATTGCGATTGAAATGGTTGGAGGCTTGTCGCAGAGATGACAATTTTAAGGTTATGTATGGTAATAACTACTGTTTCCATTAATTTAAAAAAATTACATTGAAATTAAATTGTTTCTAACGTAAAAAATAAAATCATAAGCATCTCCGTTTAGGTAACAATTGATTGGTCGAAATTTTAAGCCACGCTCTCAATGCTGCCATTATGCGCAATGGTTCACCTTGTATATTTCCACCATGGTTCCTACTCTCTGAACTGGTGCACACAGTGCAAACAAATATACAAGTGAAACAAATACATATATAATCGATTGAAATTTGTTTTATGGATAATTTTATTGCTATTTCTATTTCCATCAGATAACGTAGCAATATCTTAATTGGTTTATCTTACACTTTAGGGGGGCCCACACCTTCCATAACAGTAATCATAAGACATACTATAAGAATCAGAATTAAAAGTTCAAAGAATTCTCGATCGTGATTGGCTGATTCTTATGATACGTTTTATGGAAGGTTTTACTATTATGGAAGGTATATGCGGGCCCTTTTACCGCGCAGAAAAATGCGACGCGGTAGCCAATAAACTTACAGCTCCTAAAATGTTAATAACAAATAAGAATATAAATAAAAAGCGCTCGAAGTTTGCATAGCAAAACAATTCAATTATCAATGACCAAATAAACAATTTTTGTCCGTCACTTTCGTGGAGTGTCTGCGGAGAATCTTGCGTCCTCCCAACTCGGAGCGCGTGCGAGCGCACGTGTGAGCGTGCGCTATTTATTCGTTTATCTAACTTTTGTGTATTTCTTTTGTTCAGAATTTATTTCTTCCAATAGTTGATCACGCATTTAGATTTAGAGTCGTCAGTGAGCTATGCTCGATATTTGAAATATTATTTTGTGTATCTCACTCATCGCTGGAAGAAGAATGACCACTACATTAAGAAAGATGAAGGTGCAATGCCAGATTTTCGGGACCTCGCCAGAGAGCTTGGACAGGTTCTTAGAATTCGCTTCATATATTTGTTTTACAATTTGCTGCCGCCCTGAATTTTGTTATATCACATGCCAATTACAGAATGGAGGATGAAAGGCGGAAAACTTCCAGTCGCCAGCAATGTAACCACCAGTCGGAGAGATAAATACCCCGACATGGAGCCGATGAAGGAGCTGCCGAGACATCTCGTTCCAGCCTGAATAACTTAAGGGCTAAACGGCGAAACGGGAGTCCATGGAAATTTATATTGCGCACTCTAAGACGCAAGGATTTGCAGCGAGGATCTATATGAGACGCGGAACTGCGTGATTGACAGGCGCCAATCGGCGCGTGACATGGTTCCGAGGGGGAATTGGTCTGCGTGAATTCGCAGAAAGTTTCCGGCATTTATTCGTTTCGTTCTGTGGCCGGGCCAAGAATATTGTATAAGGACGCACGTCGCAACAATTATGGAGAGCACCAAATTTTATCGAATAGAGGTTGTCGTCGAGGATATCGGAGAGCGTCAGGATCTTGGGGTGAGACGAACGCTGCCATCTTTGTAAAACTGCCGATCGGGTTTGTAGCATCAGTTGGATCGCGCATGAAAAACTCGCGTAGAAGCAAGCAGTTGATTTAGTAACCGCCATTTGAATCCGTGGAATTATGGGACACGTGCCATCCGTCCAGCTTTGTCATTAAGAGAATTATTAGCTGTCGATTCATGCTCGCCTCTCTTGCCATAATTAAGTTACTTTCCGTTTTGTTCTGTACCTCTTGTGTCGCCGAGTCGATTATGATAATTGTATCGGGTGCTCGAATTATTGACTAGATTCCAATTTACCCTCTCAAGTAACACACTTTGTCAAGAATACGAGTGCTTGGACGCCATCGCTGGATTCCGCGAATATTTAGTTGTCATACCTTAGCCACCTCCGAAGGTGATCGTTCAGAAAATTAAGATCTTTCGATATAAAGTATGACCGTTAAATCGGCGTTAGAACACTGTTATCATTGTAGGCCGCGGAAGTAGATCATATTAGATTTTAGGCTTACGGAGATACTGATTGTAAATCGGCTTCATTAAATATAATTATTATCTATATCATTATTAATTTATGTATTGTATGATTCTTGTCTCCTATCCTTCTTGTCCTCCGACAACTTCCTCACCTTTCCAACCCACCTCTGTTGCTGTTGTGAATTAATTGTGAGCAACTAATTTAACGTAGATAAAAATTATTGAAAGAGTGATACGTTCTCTCGTGCCTGATGCCTGATGAAATTTGTTCAGTGAGAAGCTCTAATAATTGTGAAAACTATCTGATTGAGATCTTACATTTATTTTATCTAAAAATTCTTTTAAGTTAGAAGAAGTCATAGAGCATGCGACGATGTGTCGTCATTCGTGAGGACGGTTACAATATAAATTCGTAGGAATTTTTGATTTTAAAAGGATTATAAAATGAATACTTACATGGTGTGAAAACGGATTTTTTTGGATTTTTGGATTTCCTCCAAAATTTTTCGATTTGTAACGACTATTCGTTTAGTTACAACGAAATGTAACATTATGTCTACCGTTCCCACGATCGAGAATATATATACACTTATCATTATAATTGGTGGGAGAATACAAGATTTTCTATTTGTTGTTTCTAGTCGAATTACATTTCATTCGTTCAATTTATCTGTATTTTAAGAGATTTCTTTTAAGATGTCGAAAGAGGCATTAAACAGTTCAATATCTTTAATGCGATTATACTGTTTCTTTGTTCTCTTATATGAATCATTTCTAATAGTAACCTTTTATGATAATTATATTCAATGATTAAAATTTTTGTGTTTTTCCAATGAAAATTGTGGTTATGTTCTATTATTACTGAGTGTGTTCAGATATTACTGAATGTTTTGAAGAATCTAATTTTATATTATTGATATGTTCCTTTATTCTTGTTTGTAATCTTTTTGATTGGCTCACATATGTAGCATCACAGATTTTACAATTGATCTTATACACTACATGATTTTTCCGAAATGGTTCCGTAATATCTCTTTTTATTTTGATAAATTTGTTTAGATTATTAATCCTAAGCCCAAAAGTAGTCATTAGTTTTGTTACATCTTGACGACTTCACGATTCTTTTTTTTCGTGGAGAAAATCTGTTTTTCTCTCAAATGCAAATAATGGGGTCAATAGAATGGAGGATCGAATATTGATTTTTGATTATTATAAATGACTAGACATCAATAAAGGAAAATAATTATTAGTGTTCAATTGAAAGCACGTGTATTGGCTCTATGACTCATAGATAAGTCTTTTTCTGACTCACATATAAAACGAAAACATATTAATCACTCCTACTCTTTCGAAATAATTGGAAAACTTTTGGAAAAAAGAGATGAATCATCCATCCAAACTCTTTGGAAAAGCAGTCAGTCAGGCAGTCGGTCAGTAACACACCACCAGTTCCGTTGTAATTTTGAAACCATAGTGCGTGAAGTTTTTTCGATCGATCGTATTAAACATCTTTCTTAAGCAGGTCTCCCTCAACTTTTAAGATCAATTTCATCAAGGGCTAGCATTATCAGCTCGTCTTTCGATCCGATCATCTGAGGGATTCGCCACCGTTATCTTCCATTCAACCGCAGATGTAATGAGTAATTCCCCAATACGTCGGAAGCATTTTTATTTAGTGTGAAACAAACCATCACAAAAATTTCTGTTTTTCTACCCCCCTATCCATTTCTTCAGACTCTCTCATAAATTAAATAATAATCTCTCCCATTTCATATTTGTTCGAAGCAATTAATTATATTACTGAAACATTTCGAGCAAGTTATACTCATTTCTTCTGATCACATGAAGCGCTAAAACACTTCTTGTAATTCTCTCTCTATTGTGATTACTCGAAGCGGTAAAGCACTTCTCGTAATTGTTTGAAGCAGTAAAGCACTTCGAGCGATTACATTTCCTTATTCTGTTTATTACACAAAGCAGTAAAACGCTTCTCGTGATTATTTGAAGCGATAAGGCTTTGAGTAATTACATTTCCTTATTATTCTTGATTCTTGAAGCAATAAAACGCTTCGAGTGAATCTTACTTATTCCTTCCGATTACATGAATCGGTAAAACGATCTTATAAATTCTTTCTCCCTCTCTACCTTTCTATCGGATTATTTAGAGCAGTAAAACGTTTTGAGTAGTTCACTCATTTCTCGGTCTCTATTATCCCTTGAAGAGATAAGGCGCTTCGAATAATTCAAATCTTCTCTTTTATTTATTTGTTTTTTTCTTTCCTTTCTCTTCCAATGTAAATACTCTTCATCAATTTCGATATTGTACTTCCTTAAATAAAAAGGGAGATTTCTAATGTATATAGCAATCGCGCGGGTCGAAGGAAGCGAGTCGAAGCACTAAAGAAAAAAGGAGTTTCCTCGATAATCGTGAAAATCCAGTCGAGAATTTTCAACTCAGAAGAGGCCCATACTCAGTTCAACAAAGCCATAAACAACAGAACAAATTCATAAACCTCAAATTACTGAAGAGAAGTTTCCACTTTCAGCTATCTCTGCAGTGGATAATAGAGGACGATCCTCCTTCCCTTCCATCTCTAGATCTTGAATTTCCTTCCCCTTCTTATTCTCCTACTTTGGTAGACTCTCCACAGCCCGCAGTTCCTTCTCTCTTTTTTTCCCCCATCTCTTCTGAAGACAACAGATTTTTCGAGATTTTTCAATTTCTTGAAATCCTCGTCGAATCTGCAAGGTTCTCCTTCCTCTTGACCACATCTCCTCATCCCACATAAACACACATACACACTCATAGACAAAAAACCTAGTTATTAGCTTAATTTTAGCATTATTATTGTCAGCGTATATAAGTGTATACATACAGACACATACATATATAAATATATACGTATATCATAGTAAATAAATGTAACGAATTATCTTTTTTCTTATCTAAAACCAATAAGACAATAATTATCATTTATTTCGCCACCCTTCCGATTCACTACATCTAGACAAAAATCATACAGGTCTAATCTCTGGTCGAAAGGATTAAATTCCTTGACTTAAAAGAGGATCGACGGATGCATAATCTCAAATCGGATAATAGCATCTTATGTCGACATTGACCCACATTTAGGACATAATCAAGTGCTTTCGATTTGTGAATCGCGCACTCCTATAGATTTTCAATACAATTAATAAAAGGATAAAAAATTTTTCAGTTACTAAATCAAAATTTTTAAATCATAATTAAAAAGCAGATGATAACCGTATTATTATAAAATTATAATCTCTTGGTAATTCCGTAAAAGAGTTTTCAAAATCAATCACATCAATGTTTAATAAACTAATGACTATTTTTGGGCTTAGATCGATTAATAATCAAAGTACAAAATAAATTTATCGAAATACAAAAAGATATTATGAATGATCTTATGGAAAAATCATGTAATGATAAGATTAAGGATTGTAAAAACTGTGATATTACATATGTAAGCCAATGAAAAAGACAAACAAGAGTAAAAGAATACATAAATAATATAAATTAGATTCTTCAAAACACTCAGTAATATCACTCTGAACACATAATAGAACATAACTACAATTTTGATTGAAAACACAAAAAATTTAGACATTGAATATAATATTATCATAAAAGGTTAGAAATGATATTAGAAATAATTCATATAAAAGTACAAAAAACGTATTAATCGAACTAAAGATATTGAACTGTTTAATGCCTCTTATTTCGACATCTTGAGAGAAATCTCTTAAAATACAGATTGAATGAATATGAAATGTATTTCAACTAAAAACAACAAATAGAAAACTTTGTATTCTCCTACCAATCATAATCATAGTATATATTCTCAATCATCCGTGGGAACCATGGACATAATGTTATATTTCGTCACTGTTGTAACTAAACGAATGTCGTTACATATCGAAAAATTTTGGAGGAAATCGTTTTCACATCATCATGTAAATATTTTATAGTTCTTTTAGAATCAGAAATTCTTACAAATTTATATATATTTTTGATTTAGGTAAATCAATCGTTAAATTATTCTTATATTATGGGACTAAACGTAATTCTCGCCGTTAAATGAGTAATTTGTTTTGCATTTTTAATTATGGGCATCTTTTGAAGAAAAATTGACATGATTTACCATCAATTATCATCAAAATTGACATGGAATTTTCTTTGTTTTGAAATAGTTGTTAAGTGAAAAGTATGTTTATTTAGTTATACTAGCAAAGGCTCTTTGTAGCCGAATCTTCTATATTTATATATTGATATTCTTATATTGATAAATTGTTAAATTAATATTAAATATTTCAATAAAATTTATATTGCTCGTTTATTTGATCGTTAGTAATTGAATTATTATAAAATGTTTATTGGTTATTGCATCGTATTTTGCCACGTGGCAAGCATTTCCGCGTTCAGTGTCCAGAAGTCATTAATGGTTCCCGAAAAGCGAAAGAATGATTGGCTACTGCACCAACTTCCATTGTGCGGCAAGCGTTATCGTGTTCAGCAGTGTGTGCGAGTCATAAAAACAAAAAATAAATCTCAAATGTGCAAGTTGTGCACTGCACAGGTGCATTTTAAGGCAGCACTTATCATAAAACCGCATCCCCAGCAACTTAAAACATTCTTGAAAAAGACCGATTTTATAAACAGACTATTCAAAACTTATATTTTGAAAACTTATATTTTGAAAATTTTCTGAAAATATATTAAATGAATACGCGGGATATAGAGCAAGAATATTATATAAATATTTTGATTCTACATTAAATATAAGCACACATAATTTAGCATAAGACAAAGATTAACTATTATATTTTGTGCACATCCTGAGGACATATGAGAAATAATATTACAAAAATGTTACATGATTACTCTGAGTATTTTATAGATAATCATCGTACATTCCGTAGGAATATCGAATATCTGTACATCACGTTCCGTTAGGGAAAGTGGGGCACCTAAAACAAAACATCGGAATATCTTGAAAATTAAATATGGTTGAGAAAAATGTTTAAGCGAAAAGTTGTACGATTCGAAGGGCAAATAATAATGAAATCATTAAAAAATCAATTTTTTTAATGGAAGAGTATGATTCTTTTACACAATATGGTCCTCTAATTATTCTGCATATAAAAGTATGATAAAATGATATAAAAAACTAATAGTTTACGAGATATTTTATAATTTCTTCTGACATATATTGACATAAAATATTAAATAATTCATAAACAAATAATGTTTTTATAATTGTACATTAATATTTTTATGAACAGAATAATGAAATGAATCAACTAGTGGAAAGAAAACACATAGTTGCTTTAAAAAAAATATGCAAAAAGGATAATTTTTTAAATAAGTACTGTTTTCTTTCCATCAATTGATTCATCTCATTATTCTGTATATAAAAATATTAAGGTACGATTGTAAAAATATTAATTAAAAGTTTATGAGTTATTTAACACTTTATGTAAATATAATAATGCCAAAATATAATATAAAATATCTTGTAAATATCTTGTATTGGGTTTTTGGTATCATTACCTTAAAACTTTTATATCCAGAATAATTAGAAGAACCATAACTGTGTAAAAAAATCATATCATTCCATTAAAAAATCATATCATTCCATTAAAAAAAGAGGTAATCTCCATGTAACCTTGAAAAATTGATCTTTTTGAAAAAAATTTCATCATTATTTGTCTTTGAATCATAACTTTTGTCTGAAACATTTTTCCCTGCCGTGTTTAATTTTCGAGATATTGCGATGTTTTATTTTGCCAAACTCTGTATACATATACAAGGTGTCCCACAATTTTTTGTCGAGCGCGTTTGTGTAAATAGAGCGGACTAAATTGAATCGATCCTCTATCATTATGCAATTTTCGCAACGGTTAACGAGATATTAATTATTAAAAATTGCCGTTCAATAATATTTTACTCAAATACTATCAATTTTATAGAAATAGCAAGGAACAAAAATTCTTTATTTTTTTCTCATAGAGTTCTTAGAATTTTTTTAGAATTTTTCAGAATTTTTTAATACCGTATTTTCTTATGTTGATAAAAATAGTAGCCAATAAGAAAATGCAGTACTAAAAAGTTAATGAAAAATTCTGAAAAAATTCTTTGAATTCTATGAGAAGAAAATAAACA
>Ga0157364_1007084_pt1 | contig 11584 bp, 6 predicted proteins | sample AttsexASBM2_FD_111476 | JGI IMG/M metagenome (GOLD analysis project Ga0157364, IMG submission 111476) | Fungus gardens microbial communities from leaf cutter ant in Ribeirão Preto, State of São Paulo, Brazil - Atta sexdens ASBM2 | ecosystem: Host-associated > Fungi > Mycelium > Unclassified ...
ACAAAAGGAAAAAAAAAAGAAAAACAGCCATCGCGGTTCACCTCGGGAATAAGCTTGTCTCTCTGATGCATCGCTCGCGACTCTCGCGTTCGCTTTTCCACGTCGCGCGCGTTTTCCTCTTTCGAGCGGGAGCTTCAGCTGGCGCGCCGCCAAAGAGCTTGAGAGCCGGACTCGCGAGAGCCCGGCGGGGATGAGGAACAATTCGATTCATTTAACTTCCATTAAATCCGCGCGAATACACGCCGTCGTCGGCCGGTCGGCGCCGTCCGATCCGTGCACTCGTTCGCTTAGAATAGGACCTCGGTTAGGATATTCGAGAGAAAGGCGATCGACCGGCCTACTGTGCGTCGCTAAACCCCCGAAACTCTTTTCCTTCCTTCCTTCCTTCCTTTCTTCCTGCCTCTCCGTTCTCGTCATTATTCCGGCATCGATCAGCACTCAGGACGTGCCATCCGTCTCCTGAACGCGCCGACCAATTTCAGGCGTATTGCCACGTATTGCGCGACTGAGATGCTCGTCGGATTTTAATAGCCCAATGTCTGGCAATCGGAAATTCGAAGCAGCGCGCTGTAATAAACGAGACTATTAATATCTATTAATACTAAATATTGTTGTACTATGTATTATTGCTCCGTTATCAAACGATACATCTGATAATCGCCGTCGTAAAGACTTTCTTGGGAGAGATATCCCGGGAAAGGTATCGCGGTCGCGGTCGCGATAAAACACAATTCAACGTACGTGCATGCGCATCAGCTGCACCAGATCGTTAGATAAGGGCTCTTGTTTTTACCGCACGTTGCCGAGCAATGTGTGTACGGTGACACATTTACGCCCGCGATGAGCGCTCCATCGCGATAGACCTGCCTCTTACGCGATATAATGGCTCGATCCTACGGTTACGCATCGCCGATTCCCGGGTATCCAATCACCCCGGTAATAAATTACGTTGTAAACTCACGTATCGCCATTCGCTACGTACGCCGATGACGCTCCGGAGCTGGAATTCCACCGGCGGAAATCGATGAGGAAGAATTGTTGTACTGATTACAGTTCCTAACTCGAAGAGAGTTATATTTCATAAATATATACACAAGTAGATAGACAAAACTACGTGGACACCTGAAAAATATATCAACTATTTGTTTTATTGATAAGAAATTGACCTATTTGTCTTTAATGTGATTCTATCCTTGCTAGAATAAAATAATGGATGTAAAATATTATTACGAGGCTCTAAAGAAATAAAGAAATAAATAATAAAGGAAGCCAATAGAAGCCGACACTATGTTAAAATAGAATAATGCATGTTTGAATAATGTAGCAATTATTACAATATTATATCTCTCTAAATCTGAATCATTGATATCCAAGTATGTCATTGGTAATCAGTGAATAAAATGTGAAATCCCTGTTATTTATATTATATTATATTATGTTATATATTATATATTATATATTATATATTATATATTATATTATATATTATATTATGTTTGTTATATTATCTAACTAATCTTGTTTTAGTGCATAAATTCAATGAATATGATATAAAGATTGGAATTAACATTCAAATATCAGTATTTTTAATTATATACAATAGTTTTAATTATAATGCTCAAACATTCTTCCTTTTTTAGTTGAACTTCACTGATTATCCAGTGTCAAGTATGCCACTGAATAATTAACAATAATTGACTATTCAGATTTAGAGAGATTATATCATTTTTAACAGAACATCTTGTAATTGTTTAAAAGATAGAGGAGGAAATGTATTTCTCACTCCGTTTTTTATAAATAATTCAATATACAAAACAGGCGTTGGCCAGGAAAGATCTTGAAATTTTGGAGAACAAAGGGCAATATTGGAAAATAGAATAAATAAGATGCTCTACTAAAAGAATAATGCAACATTTTATTGGAAACTATTTAAGCATTGTATGATTATTCCAAAAAAGGATAGAAAAGCAAATGATAGGCCAATCTCTTCTTAAGAATAAAATAGTGTATTCGCCAGGTGATTATATTATTTTGTCTATTCCCTATATACAACACATACAGAACCCTTGAGACCTTCCCTTGTATTTTCCTCGCGTTCCCGACCCTTTGATCAACGTAGAGCAATCGACTCTGTCCTTATTCGAAATAGTCTCGTTTGCAACCCTGTAAATTGCCTTCGTCGGGACATGTTCGTGACGCGTTTCGCGAATCCGTAATACCGTGCACCTTGACCTCGCGACACCCAACGCTCACGTGAACGTGATTGCGCCGTTAAATTGATCGCACGTGCCATTAATAATCGACCGTGAATGCGACTTTTGCGCTATACACTATCATAGATAGAATTTTTGGATCGACGCGACTCTTCGTTTCTTTTCTCGGGAAAATAAGATCAAAGCTGCTTTTAAAATTTGCCTGAAAAACCTGTGATCTTCAATTAAGTTCTCTTCAATCTAGCTTCTTCCCTCCCTTATAGAAAAATACTATTGAACTCAAAAACTATTAGACACTCTTTAAACGGCTTCCGGCCAAATCAAATTTGAATAACGAAGAAGCCACAAAAGCCAATGCAGGATGATAATGCAATAAATATATTGATTTACTTTATAGTCAGGACTATACATATCTTTTTTAAGGTCTTGTCAGATATTTTAATACGACACTTTGCGGTTTATCCATTTGTGTTTCTGACGATACATATATTTTTGAAAGCTTGTTAGCGATTTTAATATGTAATACGGTATGATTTATCCATTGATGTTTCTGTTCTCACAAAATTCTGAGATGCTGCTGGAATTTCAAATTAGTTATTAACAATAATTTTCAATGACGTTGTATTATAATATAATAATTTAGAAAGATATAAGAGAAAGAGAAAGAAGAATCTTTTGGTGACGGTTATGTTATTGTAAATATTTTGACAATTTTGTAAGTAACGGTTAATATGTGTGATTTGCGATACTGAGGATGATTGAAACGTTTATCAAGATATATGTAAAGTAAATTAATATATTTATTGCATTGTCACTTTGCGTTCGCTTTTATGCTCCTTCATTGTTCAAAAAACTATTAGGAATGGTGTACAAAAGTATACTTGACTTGGCTTTCCAATGATTTCCAATAGTTTTTTCGCGATGTTCGGTAGTATTTTTTTCGTAAGGAACCTTCACCTCTTCCTAATAAGTATCATTTTTTTTCCATACTTCTGATTAGATTCATACTCTCTAAATCTGAAATAATGGATAGTCACTAATTACCCAGCATATTTTGCATTGATAATCAGTGAAATTCAACTAAAAGAACAAGAACGTTGGAACGTTATATAACTAAAATATTTGTACGTTAATTTCAATCTTCTAATATCATATTCATTGAATTTATACTAAAACAAGGTTAGTTAGATCAAACAATAAAGATTAGCTAGATTAGGGATCTCACATTTCATTCACTAATTACCAGGCATACTGATATCAGTGATTATCCACTGATTCAGATTTAGAGAATAAATATGAATGCTGATGAAATACTATTAATAGTTTTGTTGGTGACAAATAGGTGAAATAGGTATGTTAAGCATGTCATTAATTTATCTTATTAAGAAGACAGCAACTTCACGTGTACCGTTAATGACAGTTGCTATCTATCTTCCCGATGATTTACAAGCTCACACTACAGAACGCTTGTTTAAATAACCCAATTTCTCTATTTTTTTAAATCTGTGACGCTTTGGCGTCCTAAGATTCCAAACCCAAAAGTCCATAGATAAACGCGCTACTAAAAATAAAATCGAACGTCGCCAGACGGTGATTTCAGGGATCGGTAACGAGTTTAACAAACTAGTTTCCGTGCAAGGTGCCGTCTCTTCCGCGTTCCCGTCCTTGAGAGAGAGATAGATGTAGGAGAGGAAAAGAGAGAGAATTCTCTCTTCGTGCTCTTCTTCATCTTCTTGTTTCCTTTGAAAAAAGAAGCTACAAAGGTGCGCTACGGGAGAGACGGAAATTGAGAGATCCAATGAAATCCAGGAGGAGAAAGGGGATCCTCCTTCTCCTTCTTAACTCTTTGATGGGCTTTTTGCAGTTCGTGCACTGTTTGGAAAAGAGGCCTCAGAACCACGTCGAGCGCCATGCAATTAAAGAAAGGCACTTGTTAAGCCTCGCTTAAGAAAGGACCACTTAAGCGATGCGATAAGCGTGCAGTGGTGTACGCTCGTATATTTAAATCGATTACACTTGTTTTATAGCAATGGCTTTATTCGCTTTATGCAAAAGGGAGAAAGGAGAAAGAAAGTCATATTCGCGTCGCTTTCGTTGAAATTCGAGCAATATATATATATATATACTTAAATTCGGTAGACAGATCGCCCGTTAATTATGCTATTCGCGTTTATCTCGGATTTGCGCGAGCGACACATAGAAATTATTTTTGTGGTCCAGCCGTTCTCGAACGCGTACACCGTTCCTTAATTACTCACGCTTTTTGCGACAATATTAATAAACGCGTGCCGGCCGAATGACGCGCGTTACTCGCCAGTACGGTGCTTAATTGCCGACAGCACCCGGCGATGCAGTCGTCACGTCGGGTCGTCGTCCCATGACGATTCGCACGCGCGGATTCATCCGCGTGCACGCACGCACATAACATATACGCCGTGCACTAATTATTCATGTAATACCCACCCGTCGCCGCCTCTTTGCATAACCCTTGCGACTAGCATTCGTGTGGTGATTATACGTGCGTCTTGCCTTTCCGTTAATCTCCGAGAGATGGTTTACGCGAGAGAAAAAAAATGGTTGCAATTCAGCATAATTTAACTATAATTTATAGTAATTTTTTGTGCCAACTGTACATTTTTTAAATGTAATTATAAATACCTATAATTATATATTAATTACGATAAAAATATTAGATAAAAAAATAAACCGCTCGCTATAAATTTCACAATAAAATAAAGGGCTTCTACCAGACCATTATTAGGTTGTATGTTCGAAACACATAAACATCTTATCTGGAAATATTGTTACCATTGTACTTATGACTAAACTGTCTTTTCTGATCACTTTGACCTACCTTTTCTCGTTGGTAACCGAAGAATTGGTTTGGAACTACATTTTATATACGTTTTAGAATTTGACAGTATAACATGGTTGAGTTAGTAACGCATATTGTAGATGAGTTGATCCGATTAATATTTTTGTATACCGTCACCGAAATTAATTTTTAAGGTTTTAATATGTTCTTATAATTTATTGTTAAGGGTTTTTATTTATTTTTAAACACAGCTGAAGAAGACTAAATACGGTCGAAATGATAGAAAAAGAATAATAAAGGATTAATGTTTACATCTTTAAAGTTTGTTTATTATAATGACCTGGTAGAAGTCCTCTATAATTATTGGGTTGTCCGGAAAGTTCGTGCCGATTTTGAAGGAAAATTGAAACGCAGAAGATTTAATTTTAGTATACATTTATTAAATTTAAATCTTTTGCGGCACGAACTTTCCGGATAATCCAATATTATTACGAATTATATTATTATAATTACATTATTAGTACTATTATTATTATTATTATTATTACTAGTATTAACGCCTTGAAGACTCAATTATGGATCAAGTCGTAATTATGGATTAACTTTTAAAATTAAATATTTTATAAATATACATATAGGTATATTAATAAATTATAGAAATTTTCTACATTCTTTAATTTTTTTATAATTATTGTAATGTAAAATCACTTTCTCAATCATTGCTGATATTTAAAAAAGAAATGGAATGTTATTGTAATTCTTTAATAATTTCTTAAAATTATGATTCTTTTATAGTAGATCGTATTTAGTACACTATTACATTGTATAAGTTAAAACAATATGAATTTTAATATTTTATTGATATAAATAATTTTACATTAAAGAAATTTTACATAAAATAAAATTTGCTAATCCATAATTAGAATTTATATATAGGTATTCTTGATCGAATCTTATTTTAAGACTGTGTCTTAAATAACGTCTTAAGATGTTAATATAGCTGACTGGTTATTTCATGACCTTTTAAGACAATTTTAAATATAACAATTGATTATAACACTGTTATATAATATAACAGTTATAAAACATTTTTAAATATCCTTCCAAAATTCGCAATTGGTTCATTGAACGTAGAATTTTTCTTTAAAAATATAATATTTACTGCTTACATTGATATTAACAATTTTTTTAAATGTTTGCTCATTAAATTTTAACGAGATTTTAATAAAGATGATTTTAATTTAATAAAATGACTTATAATCACAGAAATCATCTTATAACTAATTAATATCGTCTTTAATTAATCATCTTATAAAAGTAATAACTATAAAGCTGAAATTTGTAGCCATAATTATTTTACCATGCAATTATTACAGATACACTTCTCTCAGTGACATCTCCTTTGAATCTGTGATAATTTCACAGGAATAAGAACCGACGCCTATGAATATATACAATGAATCATCAAAGATACATTTAATTTTTTATTCAGCCGAACTTCTATATCTTTCTTAATTTCGAGAAATAAATGTATGCGTCATTAAATTAAATCATCTTCTACAGCCAGTTACAACTTCAACGGGTTGATGCATTCACTATGAGTTTATTAAAACTGTACTCTATGCGCACTTGCATCTGCGATACCCGTTGATCGCCCGCAATTAATGTTCGCTTAGTTGCCGCATATCGGTCCGTTCTCCTAATTCGCGCGGTTCTCTCAACGTGCCACCTCGAGTAATTAACTCGTTTAATTAACGCACGACTGATAAGAGCGGTGAGTCCGCGACTCGTTTACGCGCCACGGAATTCCGGAATTTCATCGTCGCGCAACGCCGACTATTTTTGACTCAGCGTTGAGTTACGATAAGAACATGTCTACCGAGGACACGTATCATTCACTCCTCTCTTCTTCCTTATTTCTTCGTAATCTCGATATTCTCATGAGAAAAGTTTCTCTTATCGCCTGTCAAACACATCTTCCTATTATTTTGCGTTTTCCTATCATCTTCTATTTATGTGTATGAATTGTTATACATAAATTATCAATTCATTATTTTCTCTTTTTTCCTTTCTTTCGAGAAATCTAAATTCATAGTCCATTCTTATTTCTTAAGATTGTCTCAATATTTTAAGATGCTAATATGATTCTGTGATTACACTCGAACGTTTTATTAAATGATTACATTTTAATTATGTACATTAATTCTGCATAATATAAAACTTGTAGTCTATATAATCGCCATTATGTTTTTCATTGAGTGTGATTTATAACATTAAATATTGTATAAAATATTATAGATTAGTTATTGTACAATTATAAAATAAAATAATTTTTCAGTTATATATACGGACAGAATTTTTCTAAAAATTTACCTTAAAAATATAATACAATACAATATAAAGATGTTCATGCACTTCAGTAAAATTAATCAAACTTATTTTACATTTTATCGTAGTTTTATTAATGAATGAGAAAGACTTATATAAAATTCTTTGAAATACAATGTTATTAAGAAAAAATTTAAGAAGAAATTCTTTCTGTGTACATTAATTCTACACATAAAATTTATATAGTTGTCATACCTATATAGCTGCTGCTATCTTTTTCTCTAACTTTATAACAAGAAATTGTACTTAGTCTTAAATAAGAATCGGCTATGAATAACAAAAATTCATTCTCTATTTATTCCCAAGTTCATCGTCCGATTTAACAAGGTACGAACCAAAACATGCGCAATGCGAACCGCAGCACCGAATTAATGATCGGGAAGCCCGCTCTTGTTTTGTCGGGGTGTTGCACACCTTACGGTTTCCATCTCGCGTAATGTGGGTCTGAATAGTTAAATAATAATTAAAGAGTTTCTAGACCAAGGATTTTGATGATTTTTTCACTTAAAGCTATGTACAAACTCAATTACGCATAACGCTTCGTGAATCTTCGTGGGCGTCGGCGAGGACAAACAACCACCGTGGGCAGCGGATGATTTATTAAATTCTCGTTTCTCTCGTCGGTATTTTTTAACGAGACCATATATTCGACGCCCACACACCTTTCCGAGTTGCATATTTCATTTGCTTTTTCCGTGCGCGTATTTTTGGAATTCAACAGGTTTTTTTTATCGTTAAATCCACGCTTTATACGAGAGAGAGAAAAAAAAAAATATATATATATATACATAAAATAGATCAATTTTCCGAAAGATACATTCTTCACTCATGATAGACGAGTTTGATGCAAAAGCAGCGTTGTTTACTTCATAAGTCAGGAACCTACTCGAGTTTAATGGGTTCGAGCGTGAAGGAGTTAATCGAACCCGCGACGCTCACTCCCGACACGGTGCATTTCTTGGAGCTTGATATTAAGGGCGGAGTTTCCGTACCTACTTTAGATAGACGGCCCCAGCCGTCGTTAGCCCGAACGTACTCGTTATTTAGCCAGTTTTATCGAGCGCCTCATCCAGCGCCGCTAATCGCAATCCATCCACGCCGCTAGCGGAAAATGCTCGGCGCGGGCGGGAATTTACGCCCCGGTTTATGTAGATACATTTTTGCATCCGAGAGATTTACATCGCGCCGCGACGATCGATCGTCCCGAGGAAATTTTCGCGAATTACGCCACGAGATGTAACGAAATTTTCGCGAGTTACGCCACGAGATGTAACAACGAAATTGGATTGCCGCAGCCGAGCAAAAAGGGGTTGTTTTCGAAACTTCTCGCGTCTTCGTTCGTCATCATCCCTGACATCTCCTATAGTATAGGAATGTATAGTATAGGAATGTTTTCTCGTTGGCCCAGTATCGCTCAAAGAGAAAGATGTAACATAAACCGGTCACGTCGACGCGATGGTCCTGTAAAGTGAAAGAAGGAAAAAAGTTGACATATCGATCGATGGCGCGCCCGTTGCGGAAATGTATTCACGGCGAGCGATAGATAAATCACATTTAAGGTTTAATGGCACACGAGCGATGCGCGGAGCGTTTTAAATACGCTGAATATTTTAGATATTTAGGGCGGGCTTGGTGCTCGATCAGTTTACGTGGCGAATTTTAATTCCCGGAAAATAATCCGATCCGCGAAACGTTATTTTATGGTTTTGCGGACGAACTAATAAATAATTAACGAACGTCACAGCGAGCTCGTTAAGCGTCGCGGAAAAAAGGAAACTCGCAACAACGAGAATTTGCGACGGTATTTCGCGCTTACTTTGCCGCAAATTTATATTCTGAAATTATTTTATTATTTCTGAAGTTATTTTCGAATGGATAGGTTTTTTTAAATCTTCGAATCAAGCACAAATTTTTTATTTTGTAATATTATTATTTTTAATTAAATTCATTACATTAAATTAAAAATTAACATAAAATTTAGTAACATTTATATGTGTATATATATATATCTAAAATTTTTATTTAAAAAATGACATATTAATTTGAATGTAAAAGAGATTTTATTATAAAATATTTTATTATTAGTTTTTTCTAATATTGATTTGTTTCGTCTTTTTTAATAATTAATATGATTTATTAATATGATTTATTATCTAAAAAGTATCTTTTTACGTAAAGCATATAAAATATATTTTTTTAGTATTATATATTAGTTATTTTTAAAATTTTTGCCAGTTCATTCCATTGGATAAAATGCGAGACAATAAAACGCGGTATGTACCATAATTTTTTCGCTTATTGGATTTTTCCAGCTAACCCCCTGGCGAGTATTTTTTAAATAAAAATAAAAGATATTTAATAGTGCACCTGAATTTTTCTAACGATTTTTCTAACGATTATTCAGATATTCAGTTGGCGAATCGGCTATTGCGCAATCGTGATTTCAGTCAAGTATTTCGAAAACAAATATCGATTCGAATGCACGAACGCCAGCAAACATTGTTAGACCATGCGCAAAAGCCGCATTGTGGACTAGGAGCGAGCAAGTATACGAAAAATGTATGTGTGTTGCGAGTCCAAAATAGAAGTCGATCAATACCATGTGCGAAATGCCTAGCATCGACATACCCGTCGGTGTGATACCGGTGTATTTCTCCTTTAGATTCCGCGAATCCGCGAATCATGACTCTCTCTCGACGTGGTGAACGCAAAATCCCTTGCGTGTCGCTTTATTCATAAACCTCTGCCTTTCTCTCCGTCCAAAAATATTTAATTCACGCGCGTACATCTGCGAATGTAAAATACATCATACAGTACGGTTAATAGCGCTCGTGATATCGCATTACACTTGAATCGGATGTTCGTACTCGGCGTATTAATCCGTATTAACTCGCGAAGCGACGTGCATCCAACGGCGCGCGGATCCGTTACTTGTCTGCCTTCTCGCGGTCTCGGCTCTTCATCCTCGGATAAACAAAGCATTCGTTAAACATTCATAGAGTACTTCCTTTCCTGATTTATATCCAGCCAGCCGACGCGGATCCCTGGCTGCAAACTTGATTGCACGAGTCCAATCGCGCGCGTCAGGCATTACCGCAACATCCTCTCCGACACAGCCGTGTGATCTCAGATGGGTGGGTCAGATAGGAAGTAATAAGACCGAAAGTAAATTAAACGAAACTTGAGGAGGAAGAGGAAGAAGACAGCCAGCGGCGGCAGTGGCGACCATTCGATCGATCGGTGCGAGCGACGATCCGCGACGGTGTCTCGATCGCGATCGATCTGAGATTACATCGCGCGGAACGGCGAAAGATGCCTTCCTGAGGAGCGTACTGAGTCGCCAGCAGCTCGCAGCTCTCGGAATTCAACGTGGCGGGTTTCGCGGTAGCCGTAAACAATGGCTCGGCGGAGCCGCGCTACTACGTGGACCATCTGCACCGGCAGCACGTGCAGCTGCAGCAGCAGCAGCAACATCAGCAGCAACAACCGCCACGCTACCCGATGCAAATGCAGATGTTTACCGGCCACGTGCCAACCTTGGCCGCGAAGGAGACCGTTCTCGAGCCGCCGCTACGTCGCGACGACCTCGTCTATGTTCACTGCGCTTCGGAGGATGAGGAGATTCCTGAGGATGAGGAGGAAGAGTCCAAGGGTCTTACCAGGTCTAGGTCGTGGCTCTGCTGCCCCAATGATCGCCGATCCGATAAGACCGTGCCCATACAGGTCGAGGCCAATAAGGACGTGCAAAATGCTGTAAGTTTCCCCGAAGTGGCCTTAGACGATGTAGATGAAGGAAAGGACGCAAGACCAGAGAAAAGATAGGGAGGAATTTGTATTCAGAGATAAATCTATATGCTTTAACACAGCTCAAGATCTACGTTAGGAAATTAATGTTCACGTAAAGGAATCCGATAACTCACGTCCCTCGAATAAATTTCGGAGGAGGTAAATAAATAGATAGATAGATAAATAAAACGGTTATTAGAAATTCTAAGGCAAACTTTTTAAGAGCAAATTATATTGAAATTAGGAGAAAACTAGTTACACTTGTTACTTGTTAGAAATGTTCTTAAATTTCATTAAATTTTCAGTTACATAATTTAAAAACTTAATTTCATCACATTTCATTAAGTTTAATGTATTTATAACTAAAAAGTATATTTGTGTA
>Ga0157364_1007085_pt1 | contig 11584 bp, 8 predicted proteins | sample AttsexASBM2_FD_111476 | JGI IMG/M metagenome (GOLD analysis project Ga0157364, IMG submission 111476) | Fungus gardens microbial communities from leaf cutter ant in Ribeirão Preto, State of São Paulo, Brazil - Atta sexdens ASBM2 | ecosystem: Host-associated > Fungi > Mycelium > Unclassified ...
CCTCATGAACTACACATGGTTGTTTAGGGTAGGGTGCACAGTAGTTAGCATGGACCATCTGTAGGACTATATAAGGTAGACTAGTTTGTAGAAGAGTTCTCTATTGAGTTCTCTTGTATTGCTCAATACAAGAGTTGTTCTACTGTCCAACCCTAAGGGCTTTAGTTCATAACAATCTATGTGTTAACCATATGGTAGCAATGCAGTATACATGCTCCCTGATGTCATTGTCTAGACTCTTCTAGCCTTGTAGACTATTCTAGACCCATAGACTCCTCTAGACTGTTCTAGGCCCTATGACATCATGTCATGTGACTTCCTAGTCATGTGCCCTTCTTCTGTTGTAGATTGATAATAATACTACTGTCTATATCTGTCCTATTTATATCTTATCAAAGTCTGTCCTCACTTTATCATCTTATAACATACAAAGTATATGTAGTTAAGATTTTTAGGAGAAACCTAAGATATATTATCTATATAGGAAATAAAAGAGAGTATACCTTTAGAAGAAACTTAAGAGAATAAAATAAGATTTCCTGAAAGTGGTAGTTATTATAAGTATTTTACAGTTTATTCTTGTCTAATGGAGCAGTGCTGAGGAAAACATCTAGAAGGTTACTTAGAAAGGTAGGGAGTATGGTATAACAATTACAGTAATAGTGGTGATAGATAAAGCATGGGGTGTAAGTATAGCTAAGTCTGCAGGGTTTAGAGTTTAGAAGAGCTGGGTCAGTATTATAGAGTTGTAGTGGTATTAGACTTGAGAATAGTGGACTTGATTCCTTTTTATTTAGTTTCTTTTATTTGGACTTAGCAAAGGGTTAGTAGTGTGACTATTACAAGTTGGTTACTCTTGTGTTAACTCTAGTACAAGGTTCTTCTTCTATTCTAACTCTTGGATTTAAGTTGTAATAGGTAAAGTTTTAAGACTGAAGCATAAAAGGATTAGATTTTCTAACAAAGACCATATTGACTTGGAAAATGATAGACAAGTTTTTTAGCTGTATAAGCTACTGGTTCTTCTTGATGACTGTTAGAGTTATGTTATAACTCGAAAGTGTGAACAGACTTCTAGGGTTAGAGTTAGACAATGTAGTTAATTATTAGTCTATGGCTAGAGAGAGATATGGGCACATGACTAGGAAGTCACATGACATTATATCATAGGCCTAGAATAGTCTAGAGCAGTCTGGAAGGACTTAGGGTCTAGAAGGATCGGAAAGAGTCTAGAGTAGGAGTTAGGGTTAGAGAGTGACATCAAGGGACAACAGTTTCTCATGGTGTATACATGGTGCACACATGTACAGCGGAGATTAAAGAGTATGACATTAAGGCACATGTATATGGCATGGTGGCCTTATGGAAAACACATGTGGATGAGTAATAGGACATGAGGATAACACATGGACTTTAGGGTAGGAGTAGCGTAGTCGTAGCACAGACCAAGATAATAACTATATAAGTAGGGATAGATCTTGTAAAGAGTTTTCCATCAAGTTCTCTTGTGTTTACCCTATACAAGGTTCTCTTCTTAAGTCAACACTAAGGCTTTTGAGTTGTAACAAGTTGAAGATAGTGGACTTTGTTTATCCTTTCTCATTTTCATTTTTATTTCTTTTATTTTTATTTCTTTATTTTATAATTTGAATTAGGATTTAGTATGATGTCACATATGATTGTCACAGTTGTTATAGTCACAGTCACATAGTAATGTGATATAGAGAAGATCATAGAAAGATCTGGAACAGATAATATTATATAGTATAGTAATAGCATGTTGGCCTTATAAAATACACAAAACTTTAGAATAGATTAGTTGTAGTCTATAGTATATATAAGGTAGACTAGTTTGTAATAGAAACTTTATTGAGTTTTCTTCTATGTTCCTCTCCATCAAATGTTATATCTTTCATTGTATGTACTATTAGAAACTCTGGCTTGATTAAAACTATATCTTGATTATTATATAAGCTATTACTATAGTCTAGTCTTTAAGATAGTGTATCTGGCTTCTTTATAGACTTATTTAGACAATGATGGAAGACAAAATCAAATTTCTTCAGATATAATAACTACTACACTTGGCTATAATTAAGTTTCTTGGCTGTTTTATAATTTGTTTAATCCAAAATAGCCTGTCTTCTATGGTAGTGTTATTTATCATTCTATCTATTCATAACATATCTTCTATAGTAGTATTATTCTATAACTTATCTTTTATGACAATGTCAAAATTCTATAAGTACTCAGTCTTCCATAGTAGAGTTCTTCTATTCAGTCTCTATTAGTGTCTTACTACTAAAACTTCCACTCAGACTGTACTATGAGATATTTGAGTTTTTCTATTAATCATACTTGTATCTAAGGACTAGTAAATACATTATATTCTTTAGTCTAATAATTGAATATCATTGAACACTAAACTCCAGTGCTTTATAGTGACACACTTCTTATTAGAACTGGTAAACAAACAGTGCAGTATATAAGCTAAAGCCAAGATTGTTCACAAAAGTCTATAATACTATGCTTCTTGTACAAGTTTCCACATTTGGTACAAACTCTGATCCAACTGCACAGACTTTTGCCCTCAAGTGTAAACTACACCTGATAGCCTAGATGATTACTAGTATTTTCTTATCATATATTTCATAATTGTGTTTAGCAAAGAAAAGAGACTTGCTAAAAATGCTACTAAATACTACTTATCATTTATCTTTGGTTCTTGGGAGAGAACTGCTTTTGTTATATAGTATAAGCTATCTGCTTTGATATGGAATAGAGTGATGGTATCTAAAGAGGCTAGAATAGATGCAGAGGTAACAGTAGTCTTCAGAACATCAAATACTGTTTGTTAATCTGCAATCTATGTCTAAGTGCTGTTATTAATAATAAGGTCCAAAAGAGAGCATGCAATAGTTGGAAATCCATAGATGAATTGCTAATAGAAATTAGTGAAATCATAAAAAACTTGCAATTCAGTATGACTCTATAGAGTGGGCCAATCATGAACTCTGGCTACCTTTATAGAGTTTATCTTGACTTGATCTTTTAAAATGACTAGACCTAGGTACTTAATCTACTACTTGTCAAATTCACACTTTTTGGAATGTAGAAAAAGTTTGTGCTTAGCTAAAACCTCTATTATTCTATAAATGGTTCTGTAATACTTTTCCAGTATCCAGATGAAGATCAGAATGTCATCTAAATACACTATCATAATACTTTCTATTATAAGATTCTGAAAGATATTGTTTATCATAGTCTGTAATGTAACAGAATAATTTGTCATACCAAAGAACATTACCAAAGGTTTGAAAAGTCTACAGTTTGTATAGAAGGTTATTTTTCACTTATTATTAGACTTAATGCAAACATTGTTGAATCTCTAATAGATATCTAGCTTAGTGAAGTAGTAGAATTTTTAGAGTTTAGTAATCAGTTCTGAGATTAGGGGAAACAAGTACTTGTTTTTGATAGTTATCATATATTGAGAGTTCTGTAGTCTTGTACTAACTCTTGACAAAAAAGATTGGTACTATGATACTGTGAAATGCTTTGTTACAAAATAATATACTCTTATCAAGTTTTTAAGCATTTAAGACTTCTTTGAAGGTAGGTATCAGTGAGAAGACTTTATTATTATAATATACTTAAATCCTTATATTTTATTTCTTGGACAATGAAGAGGTACATGACTACAGTTACATGATGTATTATATAATATTATATCATAGTCCTAGAATGTAGAGAAAGGAGTTAGAAAGATGACATCAAGGTGCATGTTAACAGCATGTTTACCTCATGGTATATATATAGTGCACTTATAGCTGACATATGAATGTTAGAGTAAGGTTATTTATTACTAGCATAAACCATGTACTTGTAGTATATATAATATATAAATACATTGGAAATTTCTTATTGAGTTCTCTTGTGATCTCCACAAGACTCTTTTCTTATGAGACTACTTATATCAGAGTTGAAGATGGTAGACTTATTTTTATTTTCACTTCTTTTTTATTTTTATTTTTTAGACTTAGGGTTAAGGATTAGTATGATGTCACAAACTGTCACAAATCATGGTCACATAATCATATATCATAAAAGAACATAGAAGGTTCTAGAATAATAATGTTATACAATATGTATTATACATATTAACTTTAAGGTAAACATATACTTTTTAGAGTAGGCTAGATTTAGTATAGTATGGACCATAAGCCTAGCATACATAAGATAGACAGATTGTACTTAGGAACTCTATCAAGTTCTCTTATATTAACTCTAATACAAGGTTTTTTTATTGACTTCACTCTATAAGTTTTCAATTGTAACAACTCAGTGCACTATTAATTATTTTAATTAGTGGTTGCTACAACATTTATACTCTTAGATAATGCCTTAGGCTCTCTCAAGTGAATATCTACTTGAGAGATAGTATAGTAGCTGTTAATCAAACTGTATTTCTGGAAAACAAGGTCTTTAGGGATAAGAAACACTATTGCACTTATAAAAGACTAGCTATGAAGTATGAGCACTCATGAGCACAATAAGTATAGTCATAAATTCAGATAGTAGGATAAGATAGAAATATATTAGATTAGAAGCCAATAATAGAGGTCAAGCAGAAAAGTGGTTATGCTAGGATACAATAAGAACTATACAACACTAGCCTTTAACTATACACTAAATAATTCAAAGAGCCTTAAAAGAGCTCTCATAAATGTAAAAGGATAAAGTTAGAGAGGATATTAAAATGAATATATGAATAACATCTGCTTGCAAACACTTTCCCTTGATGATACACTTCTAAACAGTAAATCTTACCCTATATAACAAGCTTCTTTGTAAAATCTAGTGAATAGATTGCAAATCTTGAGGTGAGCTTTCTGCTATATTCTACTAACTAGCACTTTATGTTGTAAATATCTAAACATTTTTTTAATCAACAATTTATTATATGGAACATGTTAGTAAAATGTGATAGTTACATAATATAACTACTTAAATATGAAAAGAAAAGAAAGAAAAAGAAAACTAACAAAAACCAGAGACAAGAAGATACACTAGAAGACAAAAAACTACAATATTATATAAATATTTAAGTAATACTATCTTGAAAACAAAATGCACCAGAATTAAATTCAAGAAATATGATAATGTCTTCAAGAGATTCTCTTTAAGAGCTTCCAACAATCTTATCTATCTCAGATGATACACTATAAAGGTACTCCTCAAGTTGAACCTTATGACTGAAAGTACCAACTGATTGTCACATCTTATGTTCTAATCACATCTATTCCAAACCATAAATAACCTTCTTTTCTTCATCTATACTTTCCAACCTCTTTTAGTGTAGATTACACACCTCCAATTTATCTTGGATGTCCTTGCAAAACCTTGGTTAAATCCATGGACTTCATTTCCTAACATCTGAGAATCACTAGTATCTAGAGTAACTTGCTTAGTAGTTTAATACTAACAATACTCACTTGATAAATAAAAGTTAAAACTGCTCTTGAGTGGAGAAATTTGGATGGGGGACTTTTCTCTTACTCTCCTTCACTTGTAGCTTATGTATTAGTCTAAAAATACAGAGAATAGAACTAGAGAATGGAGACTGAAATTATAAGGAAGATTTTTGAGGTCTCACAAGCACATGGCTGTCTCTTCATTTGCAATCTGATATTAAACTGATGATTGCTTTCTGCTTGTGAGTGCCTATTCAATTTTTCATTACTGTTTCTATGGTCATCCATACTTGTAAAGTCATTCTAGACTTCATTAGCTTCCAATCCAATGTGTTCCTGCCTTATTTAACTGTCTAAACATTTGTAACTATGTAAAGTACTCTTGAAAACGCTTGTACTTTGTAGCTAGTCATTTGCAAGTATAGTGGCAATTCTTATTCCTAAAGATATCATCTTCCTGATCTAGTTTGATTGACAGTTACTGCACTATATTTTGAGTGAGTATTTGCTTAAGAGAACTTGAGGTGTCATCTAGGAGTATAAGATCTTCATGCTAATAGTCCGTCTTATATACTACAAACCATGGTCTGTATACATACTATAATTAATCTACTCTAAAGTCCATGCACTTTCCATAAGGCTAATATGTTGTTGCTATGTTGTATGACATCATTTATTTCAGAACCTTTTACATTCTTCTTTGTATCATATGATTATATGAATGTGATATATGTGATCACCACATGTAACATCACATGATATCCTTTGCCTAAGTCTAAAATAAAGAAAAGTGAAAATAGAAACCAAAAATAAAATAAAGGAAAAACAAACAAGAAAAATAAAAGAAAAATAAAATAAATAAAACCAAGTTTATCATTCACAACTCTGATATCACCTCTCTTTTAAGATTTTTTCTCCAGAAAAACTTAGTCTAACTTCTTTTTCTTTCATCTTGTTCAATTTATTTCTAACTTCTTTAAATACTCATCCTCAAATTTTCCATTGTCCACCCAAACAATATTTTTGCTATATACTTCTTCAGTAACTCATTTTTCCTAAACTTCTTTATATTTGGACTTCACCTTCCATACTTTTTCTAAATTTTTTTTCCTATCTCTTCTTGTTATCTAACCTTTGCTTTTATTCTTTCTTCAAATCTTCTTTCTTTTCCCACATATTATTTTCTGCAATAAGCCTCTTCCAGCATACTAAATACTTCATTACCCCTCATACTTTTCTTTTATCCAGAAATTTCTCTACTTTTTATTTTTCTATCCCATCAATTTCAACTGGTTTCGGTTCTTCCATCTTTTGTTTCTTTACCAGTTTTCTATACCTTACTACTCTAATAACATTCACCACTGAATGAATCTTCATAGAGATTAGCAGCTTTAACTTTACTATATTCTTTGATATTACCTCTTTAACTATATATGATCTTATATATCTCTCTATCAACTTCTTCACTAGTCTTTACTTAAAGACCAAACTTTTTATACTTACCATTATTCTATCACCTTTCTTCCATTTTTCCACTTCTTTTTATCCTCTATCTGCCTATCTCTTCATCTCTTTCTATACTTTTCTCAATTCTCATCCTCTCTGCAAACTCTATTGCTTTCTCTACTTTTTCCTTTCCTTCTAATATCTGCCCCTATTCTCAACTCTTTACCATAATTTGCTATAAAAGAAAATACTTTTGTTGTTGAATAAACTTTGTTGTTTACCACAAATTCTGCCATTGCTAACTACTCTGGCCAATCTTTCTGTTTATACTCTGTAAAGAATCTCAAGTACTGTTCCAACTCTTAGTTTATTTGTTCTATCTGCCCATCTGTTTGTAGATGGAATACCATTAATAATCTTGTCTCTATCCCTAATATTCTATTTAATTTTTTTTTGTTAGTTCTGCCATAAACTGTAGTTCTCTGTTACTAATTACACTTTCTGGTAATCTATGCAGCTTCCACATATTATCTCTAAACAATCTCGCTAAACCTTCTACTGATGTTCTCTCTTTTTTTTTTTTAAGTCAACAATTTATTATACAGGGTGCAATGGTAGTCTATGCCTATAGGAGGAATTATGTATGGAGTATCAATACCCTAACCTTTTTATGCAGTTACCCAACACAAAGAACTACTAAGGAATTAAACCCATAACCTCAAGTAGGTTTGAGGTAGGCATAATATACATGGATGGGGGGCTCTTCCACTATGCCATCTCTTCCCCACTGATGTTCTCTTTGTAGTTGTCACAAAATATGCTATTTTTGATAACCTATCACATATTACCAATATTATATCCTTTTCTACTACTAGTAGGAACTTAGTAATGAAGTCTACTATCCAGTATGTTCACAGCTTTTCTGGTACCTCATTTATTATCAACTTCTCTGCTAGTACCTCTATTCTGTTCTCTATCCTCTGACATAAATTATATTACTCTAAATATTCTTTGTCACTTCTGGCCACTAGTAATTCCTTGTTACTAACTCTATCATCTTTTATTATCCTTTATATTCAGCTACTAGTACATTATAGTGTAACCAGATAACTTCCAACCTCAATTCCTCATTCTTTGATACATATATCTTTTTTTTCAACACTAACTCTTCCTCTATTTCCCACTCATATCTTCTTAACTATTCCTACTTTTTTCATTTCTTCCACAACTTTTACTACTTTCTCATCCTTTTCTCTTAATCTTTTTTTCTTCTACCAATATTATTTCTGGTCCTTCTACCACTACTTCCATTATTCCTCTAATCCACTTCTCTTTTATTAACTTCTGATTTTTGTTATCATTTTCTATTTCTACTTTCAAGTCTGATCTCCTACTCAAACTACCTGCTTCTCCTATTCTAACTCCTAGCACATGCTTCAAAGTGAAATCAAATCTAGACAAATATAAGGCTTATTTAGTCTGTCTCCAATTTAACTTCTGTATCTTCATAAAATTCTTATGGTCAGTCCAGACCTCAAACTTGAATTGAATGTCTTCTAATAAATGTCTTCATGTCTCCAATCCTCTAATTACTGCTAATATTTCTTTGTCATGAATTTCATAGTTTCATTCTGTTTCATTCAATGACTTGGAAAGGTAAGCTACTGGTTTTCATTTTCCATCTGTGCATTCCATTGATAAAACTCTACCTATTGTATAATCTGATGCATCTACCTTCATCCTCATTCTCTTATCCAAATCTGGAGCTATTAAGATCAGTTTCATGGTAAACCTTTTCTTTAATATCTCAACCAACTTCTCCTACCTTATCTCCCACTCCCACTTCTATTCTTTCTTTGCCAACTCATACAACAGTCTTTCTATCTTTGCAAAATCCTTTACAAACCTCTTATAATAGTTAGCCAGATCAAAGAACTTCTATATCTCCTTAACTAATCTTCCTTACTCTCTATTCCTACCATTATATTATCAATAAAACTTCTTGCCTTCTCTATATTAATCAAGTCTCTTAGCAACTCATTTATCATGGTCTAGAATATGGCTGGTGAATTTGTTAAACTAAAAAACATGACTGTTAGTTCAAATGACCCTTCTGGTGTTATAAAGGTTGCTTTTCACTCATCTTTCTTCTTTATTCTCACATTGTTATAATCCCACTTCAAATCCAACTTTGTAAATAATTTTCTAGTTCTAATATTTTTGATAATGTTTGAAATAAGTGGTAATGAATAATTGTTCTTTACTATCCACTCATTAAGATACTGATAGTTTTGTACTATTATTTTCTTTCCATTTTTCTTCCCTACAAAGAATACTGGTACAGTTTGTGGTAACTTTGATAGTCAAATATATCTCTTTCTCATTTGCTCTTAAATAAACTCCTTCACTCTTTCCCTTTCCTTAGCACAAATAACTCCTTTGAATTAATCGTATTGTTCTATATCTTTTTTTTTAGCATCTTCTCACTCACTTTCTTCTCAAAGACCTTGATCCACTTCTTTGCTTCTTTTTCCAATCATACTTCTTCTTCTTCTTCTTTCCAAATCTTCTACTCCTCTACTACTCTCTTATTTTCATTGTATTTTCTTTCTTCTGCTTTTTCTCTTTCTTCAGCTTCTTTTCTTCTTTTCTCTTCTCTTGTTCTTCCTTTACTTCTTTATTCTTTTACTTTTGCCACCCTAGTTTTCCCTGCTTTGGCCTCTATTTTTTTCTACATTCATCTAGACATCTGGTCATTTTCACTTCTCCAGTCTTCCAATTTATTTCAGGATTATGATAGGCAAGCCATAATATTTCCAAGATTATGTTCTACTTTTGTCCACCAATCACATCTATCTCCATCCTTTCCTCATGTCCTTGATAATAGATATTAACCTCTACAGCATGTTCTATTGGCTTCTTCTTATTGAATATTCCATCTATATTCTCTATATAAATAAGTCTCTCAATTTTCTTCAAACCTCTTCCTTCTTGCAAACTTTGAGCTCATTACCAAACCTGTTGCTCTACTATTCAACAAAGCTTTCACTGTAATTCTCTCCTACATACCTATCCTCTCTAAACTAATTTTTACCATCACTTTTCTTAACAATTTTTCTTCTTCTGTCTTTCTTACTTCCATAGGTCTTTTCTTCTTCTCTTGTCTTTCTTTCTTTAATTTTTCTTCTTTAAAAATTGTCTTTCTATCATTCTTACTTTCAGATCCTTCTAGGTCCAGAATACCAGCTTGCATTACTTGACTAGCTAGTATATGGAACTTATTATAAGAACTTAGTTGAAGACTACTAGACTCTCCTCCTCATTTAAATTGTTCCCATATTCAATCTTCCTTTCTTGGCCTATTATACTCCAATTTCTACAATTCCTCACAAAATGGCCAAATCTCCCATAGCTGTAGTAGTTCCTCTCTCTCTCTATATCTATTACATAAGGATCTCTTCTCATTCCTCTACTTCTTTCTCCTTATCCCTGCAGGGTGTTTCTGATCACTATTGCATTTATTCTCTCTATTCCTTTTATTGGAGTAGGTCTTGCCAGTACCTGCTGTTCTTCTTGTCTCCTTAGTTACACCTGAAGTAGAAGTAGCTATGGTCTAAACCCTCCTTGATTACTCTCCATTTCTATCTGTCTCTGTTTCTGACTTCTTCTTTATTTCTTCTCTCTTAATATTTTCTCCTTTCTTCAACTCTCTCTCCAATGTTTATCCAGATTATGGCACACTCACACTACTGTTCAATACTAGTTGGAGACCTTTCTGCCTCCATAAGCTTATTTCTAATTACTTTATTCATCTTTCTTTTGAACTTTTCTACCAATGCTCTTCTTTTATATCTGCTTCCTTTTGCTATCTTTTGGACAAATTCCTTCATAGTTCTCTCTTCCTGTTCTATCTTTTTGAGCTTGGCCACTTTGACTGACTTTTCATCTTCTTCTCTGAACTTCTTTTTCAATTCCATTAAAAATTCCTTTACTAACTCAAATTTTACTTCTCCTGATTTTAAATCCTCTAATAAGCTTTTTTTAGATGTCTACTGATTCTCTCTGTATATATGATAAAACCTATTAAATCTGCTCTTCTATTAATACTTCTTTTATTCTCATTCTCAAATACAATCTATATACTGTGATGAATTCCATGACTCTACTGACTTCTTTATTCAACATTAGTAGCTTGGCCACCTCTATGTTAGATTCTGTGTTGGATTTTTCTACTGCTCCTACTCCTGCTCTTCTTGTTATAATTCAAACCTCAAAATGTTAAGGTGTCATATGCAGGTCCACCTGTCCAGAAAACTACATCCCCGCAGTGATGTCACCTCTAAAAAATACAAGCCTGCCTTCCATGGCAGCCACCTTTCTCGTAACACATCTCATGGCGGTGCTGCAACCCTCCGGGTATTCCGTCTTCCATAACGGAGATACTCCTATTCAACTCAGTCTTCTGTGACAGAGTTACTCCTATCAGTGTCTCAATACTAAAACCTCCGCTCGGGGCAATAGGGGTTTTTACTACTGAAACCCTGAGCATCTCCTATATTATCAGTTTGTATATAAGACTAGTAGTTACACTGTAATTCGCTAGTCTGATAATCGACAAAGATAATCTCTTATTGAACTCAATCTCCGGTGTTCAATGGCAACAC
>Ga0157364_1007086_pt1 | contig 11584 bp, 10 predicted proteins | sample AttsexASBM2_FD_111476 | JGI IMG/M metagenome (GOLD analysis project Ga0157364, IMG submission 111476) | Fungus gardens microbial communities from leaf cutter ant in Ribeirão Preto, State of São Paulo, Brazil - Atta sexdens ASBM2 | ecosystem: Host-associated > Fungi > Mycelium > Unclassified ...
CCAAGGAGATTTCAGTCTTAAAAATGAGTCGCGTGCTGGACGCCCTGAAAAGATTGAAACGGACGAATTGCAAGCACTGCTGGATATAAACTCTACGCAAACTGAAAAGGAGCTTGCAGAACAACTTGGCGTTATGCAGCAAGCCATTACATACGAATAAAGATTGAATTTTACAAAAAAAAGCTCAGAACTTTTTTGTACACCTAATAATATTTTTTTCCATTAGTGATAAGAGTTTATGTTATAACGAGCACAGGCAAATGCGAAAGATAATATTTACGTTAAAAATAATATTTCCATAATAACTGTTCCAAATGTTGTGACGGTCAATATTCAAATGAGTCAAAGATAATACACAATGTACAAACTAATAAGTAAAACGGACGGTATTACCAAGATATGTCAGACTATTACTTAAAAATAATAAAAACAAAAACAGCGCTCATTTAAATCAGTGTAAATTATTGAGAATCGAGAAGTATGAGTGATGTAAAAATTCGATGTCAGATTGCAAATTAAGGCTGATTTTTGCAACTGAATATGTAGCATTTCCGAGATACGTTATTTGTATAAAAATCGCTCCTGATTAACAATTTCTGTGCCTTCCCAATCAAAACCATGATTTAGATGCATTCGGTATTAATAGAATGATTATGCATTCGGTATTAATAGAATGATTATTCATGTTCCTTCGGAACATTCATCTTCTTCATTACAATGTTTTGAGATTCTCATTTTTAAAGTCTGCCGTGTCTGCTCGACAGAGATATCACAATCCTTGCAATATATCTTGTAAATTACGTTGCTTTATTAAGAAAAGATCTTTATGTGTTTTAATAAAAAAATTGATCTTGTCAGACTAAAAAATACAAAGTCAACATCAAGATCTTTAATTATGTCTTTGAATTTGTATGAGATCTCCGAAACAAATGGAATCGTAAACCATGACTTCTTAACAATATCTTCGGAAGTATCATTCGTGTTTTGTTTTAAGGTTTTTGTTATCTCAATAAAGATTTTAGGCGCTCATTAATTGTGTTAAAAATAACATCAATCGGATAGTCATTATTTAAAAGTGTCTCAATGACAAAGGTCAAGTTCTTTTTATGATATTTAGGTTGAGAGCACAAAAGCTTTATTAAGCATTCTTATGATCGTATCTCTCTCTCGCGAAATAGAATGCTGAGAAAAGAAATTTAGATACCTACCGGAGAAAGTAGGCTTGTGATACCAATCATATTCAAGAATATTGTTATTCTTGATAATAATAATATTTATATAATTTAATCTGTCGCCACCAATTTCAATGGTAAACTATAATCGAAGATGAAACGAATTGAACTTGTAATATTTCTTTTTTTTTGGAGTTCCCATTGCAATGTCATCTACATAATAAATGTAAAAAGAGATATGGAAGAATAAAGAATTCAATGCCTTTTTCTCCATATCTTGTAATACTAAATTCGCGATTACTGATGATAGAGGTGAGCCCATAGGCATTCCAAATTTTTATCTATAGATAATATTGTCAAAAGAACAAAACGAAGAATTAAAAACTAATTGTAGGGAGATAAAAAATTTGTCTTTTGAAATATTGCATATTTTTTAAATTGCGGGCCATCTGTTAAAGATGCTGTCATTCGGTATATTTGTAAAAAGGGAAATCACATCAAGTGAAATTAAAATAGATTCTCATCTAATGTTTTTTTACTCAAAATTTCAATCAAATGAAAACTATTTTTTATATAACTGAATGAGTCAACATTAATTTTATAAATTATTTTATGTAGAAATATTGCTAAAGAGTATAATGACTATCGATAGCAGAGATGATAATTCTTAGAAGCGATTCCGGTTTATGGATTTTTGAAAACCTGTAAGCGCTAGATAATACTCTATCACTGTTGTACAATTTATTGTAAATCTATTGCGAAAAAACTCTTTTTTTCTTCCATCTGGTGAGTAACTCTTTCAATTTTTTTGTTTTTATATAGTTTTTCTTTCTCATCTTTCTGTTACATTACCCTTATCGGCTCTAATAATCATAATATCATGACTGATCTTCAAAAATGATTTTAATGATTTTCACATATCTATAAGCTTATCCTTCAAAGAACCAACCCGACTAAGACTTAATCGAAAATGAACATCCTACTGATGACCCGGAAGCAGGCCGAAACGCATAATCAATTATATATAATTATATATAATTTTTCGACAATAACCGATTTTTATTTTCGCAACCGCGCAAAAAACTCTCATTAGCCCTTGTTTGTTTTTGTTTTTTGATTGATCTCGAGAGGTTTGGTTACTTATTTTATTTGAATAATATAAAGTTAAAATGTAAAAGTCTACATAAAAATATAAGTATATAAGTATACTTCTATAAAACATAACTGCATGCAAGATAATTGCTAAATGTAGGAATTATAATGCACAATATGTTGTAATACTTATACAAATGTATGCTATACCATATAATTGTACAATTCTACTGTGCAAATATATTTTCAAGTAATATTATTACATTGCAGTAGAGTATTGTACACAGTAGTAAAGTTAAAGTTACAATATATAACATATAACAAAAATATTTAAAAATAAATAATAAACCACTTCATTTTAATTAAAACATATGTTTTTATTTCTTTCTACTATCATGGAAATTAGTGGACAATATTTCATTTTCGTATGCGTGCGTGAGTATGTGCGTATGTGTGTGTGTGTGTGTGTGTGTGTGTGTGTGTGTGTGTGTGTGTGTGTGTGTGTGTGTGTGTGTTATTAATAACATTGTTATTAACGCGCGAATGTACATACACACCATGATGTATAAAGTCCGACCGAGCAACCTCTTCGTGGTGTATATCGGATAACGTAAATGTCGACGGTACTTAACCAAAATCTTGCAAAAAAACAAGGTCTATTATAGAATCTGATAATTCAACTCTTAGGCAAGTTAAAACAATTTTCTTTGTGCCACTTTAAAGGGAATGTTCTTGGCTTCAAAACTGATGGTGACATTTTTTGCCTCGTTATTGTTTTGCCCATGAAAAAGCTGCAATGTCATGACATTTCAAGACTTTAACACTTTCTGTTTTTGATTTTCACGAAAAAAATAGTTTAATGAAACGAAAAATTTCACTTAAGCCATTTTAAAGTAGGCTTTATCTTTAAACCGCGCTAAAGAACAATGTCCTGCAATTCTTGGAAGCCGCGATATTAGCTTTTTAAAATCAACAAAATTTGCAGATTTTAAAATATCCTCTAATTTTTTTGCGTAGTGTATATTCATTTTAAATGAATTTTATTTCAAATAAACATTGATAATTTTCGGACCTTTAACACAATCAATCGAAAACACTACTAATCCTCCCTTAAATTAAATTAGAAATGTAAACTGTAAAGAATTTTTATTTAGATTTTTATTATTTTATTTAAAATTATTTAAAATTAGTCCTATATATATCATGTTTCATAGACTCCAAAGTTGTAATATCATTACTGTCCACACTGCCTACGTTTATGTTACTATTAATTGTGTTTAATAATATCCGTAGTTATAACTAGTAATTATTACTGACAAAGTAAATTACTGAATAAATAAATGCTACTTAAATTCTATTTAATAACTAATTGACACTGACAGTTGTTATAAAATTAAACTTAATGCATTTATATATGATATTTTACCAATTTTATGTCAGTAGTTAAAAATTAGATGTTAGATTAAACCTGTTGTCTATGGAAAACTACACTGTCATGACATTTTCAATATTGTCTGTTCTTGGTTTTCACGAAAAAAACGGTTTAATGGAACAAAAATTTCACTTAAGACATTTTAAAGTAAAGGCTTTATCTTTTAAAATGCGTTAAAGAACAGTGTCCTGTGATTTCTGAAAGCGATTCCGAGATATTAATTTCTTAAAATCGACAAAATTTGCGGGTTTTAAAGTGCTCCCCTAATTTTTTTTGCATAATGTATATTGTATTAATCGAAACATCTAATTTTAATTGTAATAGGTTCTTCGTAAATGAAAATATTTAATTTTTTGATAATTTAGTTTCAGGATCCCAGCTCCAAAGACCTTGACATATGTTATTAAGATCATGATCTTAAATGACCTCCGACAGATTTTAGTGGACGGTCGTTCTTCGTTAAAAAGTTATTAACAAAATTATTTATTCCCTGCTTTACATGGAAAATCAGATAACTTTGGGTAAGAAGAGAGGTATGGGATAGATCTATATTAAGAGAATACAACTTTTTTGAAGCGAATTCTATCCCATTTCCCCCTCTTCAAGGGCGCACGCGAAGAGATTTTCACACCCCCCCCCCTCTTCAGAGATGTACAACTTTCTACTACTCGAAGCGTTTTCACTCCACTTCTCCTTTGCTTACCACTTCCTATATGAAGCAACTTTCATTCTAACTTTCTCCCTGCTAAGGAGTGCACGATTTTCCATGTAATTTTCCGCGAAGCGAGGTTTCCATTCCATCTTCGCGTGGGAAGTTGTGAACTCTTTGAAGGAAAAAAATGAAGTAAAAGTCGCTTCGTGTGGAAAGTCGTATGTCCCTAGCAAGGGAAAAGGAAGGTGAGGTGAAACTCAAAGAGTAAAGAGAAACAGGAGGGAATGTATCAATAGTGAAAGTAGTTAAATCCATAGATGGATGAACATGGCATTTTAAGTGTCCATTTTTTTAAGCGTCCGGTTTTTTGACGTTTATACGACAATTTTCACAGGAAAAAGATCTTGAGCAACAAAACAGTTCATTAATAAATATTATAAAGGGTACTATGGTGCATTACTGAGTGTGTGGTGTAACAATTTCAACTTGAATTATGGGATAACCTTTCTTTTATCGGTTAGTATTATCAATAATAATGAGAATTTTTTATTTTGGAGGTTATATTTTATCGTATACTAATATATACTCAAAGAGTAAAGAGAAATAGGAGGAAATGTTTCGTTAGTAAACGGACGGAAGTGACTATATATACTTGCATAAAAAGTGGACGCTTAAGATGGCTACCATGACGTACATCTATCCACGAATTTAGCTATTCCCATTATTAATACATTCCATCCTGTTTCTCTCATAAAACTCATTCCGTGTGGAAAGTTATTTCCTTCTTTCTCATACATCTCTCGCTACTAGGGAAAGTTGTTTGATTTTTCTTGTAAAACAGAAATAGTTACTAATTTTGATTGTTAATAATGAGTGACAGTTAAAACTTGGAGGTCATGACCTTGATAACATAGGTATGGGAAAAAGTTCGTGGCGGTTTTTTAATGCCATTTAACGGGAAAAACTTTTTCCCATACCTAATATGTCAAGATCAAGGACGACTTTTTTCGGTATATTTACTAATCTTTTTTTGCAAAAAAATCGATCTTTCAGAAAATCTCGGATCGAGATCGCACATTCCTACTCAAAGTTAATGCTTATATTTTAGGGTGCATTCCGAATTACGCACGAAGCACATGATGTACATTTATCTTTGTTCACCAATAATAAAGAAAAAATAATAAAGAAAAATAAAACATTATGCGTTTTATGTGTAACTTGGAATGCATCCCTAAACAGCTAGCGTTGTAAGATATATAAAAAAAAATATTTTTATCAATACTTTTATAGTTCTTAGTAGTATAGAATGGCAGATTCTAATCCATGGGGCTAGAAGGAGGTGCGAGGCGCTGGAGGTACTCGTGGGCGCGAGGGGGAAGCGCGGGAAGACATCGACACTATCAGTGTTTATATAAGCATAAGGACCTCGGTCGATGAATTACATAAACATAACATGTGTGATGACGTTTCACTATGCTTTTCGTATTTTTTCATCGCCGCCACCGTCGCCGCCGCGGAATCCCGCACCCATCCTAAAATGCATTGCGGACCGCAGCCACCCACGTCAAAATCCGTCGCGGTACTATACAACGCGGACGGCAAGATATTTTGTTTAAGAGATCGGTGGGACATCGATGTTACGACTGTTATATAAAGCGTTGTCGATGTGGGGTAGATGAAATCATATTGCGTTCTCACAGTTCTTTCTTTCAAAATCAGAAAAATCGATTCTGATATTTCTGAAAACTATAAGATCGATGACACGTCGCGACACATTAAGAGAAACGATAACAATACTTTTTCTAGAAAGAGATCGGTAACACACATCATTATTACTGCAACCTGCAATAGGGATGGTAGAGACAAAGGGACAAATGGAATATATAAATGGGTCATCAGCGGCAGTAGGCGCCTTGTAAGATTACACCGAACCAATTGCAATAAATATAATGCGAAAAGTATAGCTGACCATCGTGCGAACATTAAAAATAGCCAACATAGTCGAGTATATTAGAAATATGGATTCGGAACAATTTCGCGATTAGAGACGAAGTGTTCGAAGAATGGATAGATTTTGAGGAAATAATGGATCAAAATTCTGATAAAGAAGTGTTATCCGACGATACTGGACGATGCTAGTGATATGAGCGTGCACGATACGGATCACGTGGAAAAATTTGTGCTGTCTCCAAAAATCCGTGCATTGAACGACTATACTAAACACTGCATGATCCAGTACTATATAATGAATGGTATGTGCAGCATGCATGATATCAGCCGTGCCAGATATTGATGTTGTGGAAATATACGATATCGAATATATTGATGCACTAGGCGATCGGTCTTGCATGAATTGCAGAGTGCCAATGTACATTATATTTCCATTCAACAAGTGCCCACACTGTACATTGAAAATTGTGAACAATATTGTGAGCGAGACGTGGAAAAGATGTGGGAAGACTATAATAGTCTTCCCACATTTTTTTTACGTCTAATATAGATGATGTGCTGTATGTTTCCGGTAATCCACAAAAGAAAGACATAAGAGTACGAATATCGCCGGTGCAATTCCTATGCAATCGAGAATTAGGTATACGTGGTGAGAAACATAAAATAATTATCAGAGAACCCGTTTCTGACTGATCTTTACTCGCGCGACAGAAAGTGTATCCATAGTTACGAGACAAATGTTGCGAGGATGATGAGTATGAAAAGAGAAATTGATAAAATAGAAATGTTAATGTAATAAAGACGATTATTATTGGGCGAAAAAAATTGCAGATAAGAGCCAGCATTGGTGCATGTGCATTAAGATTCCCGCCGGTAACGAAAAGTACATCGAACTGCTGCTTATTGACAATATATGGATAAAGTTCGTGATTGCGATAAGAATCTTGCGCTAAAACTATTTTTCGATAAATGCGATGATCAATGCATTGAATGTGAACAGTGCACTTTCGTAAATAAACATAATGACAAGATGTTAAAATGTTATGACATTCTACGAGGGTCATTAAAACATAAACCGGATTTTTTACCTACGGATTCAGAAAGAGCCGCAAGTAGGCCGGGGCGATTCAGACAGTTAGATAGAGATGTTTGGAGGGGAGCGTTCCCTCCCCCGCAACATTCCTTAGTTGCTATTCCCTCGTCAGTAGCATCATAATCGAACAAGAGGTACCTACGACTGTTGCAAAGCATTATCATCAAATTTCTCAACAACGAAGGCATTAAATCAATTGAAATTTTGATCAGACTCCAAGCACAGTTTGGAAATGGTACCCTGACAAGAAGTGTTTGATTAGATAAAAAAATTTCGCAGTGGTCATAATGCTATGGAAAACAAAAGTCACGAACGTCATCCGCGATCGAGTATCACTGATGAGAACATTCGGGCAATGCCCGAATGCTTATTGATTTTCTTCATGAGAATTTCTGAGGAATGGTGAATGCAGCATATTACTGCGAATTGCTGAACAACGTGAGAACTGCTTATCATAACAAACGACGCCAGTAACCCATTCGCGACGTTCTGCCTTTCCATGAACGCACGGCCGCATACAGCAGCCTTAACTCACCTAGCCTAAACTCGGAGAAATGTATTGGATATCTCTTGAACATCCTCCTTATAATCTTGATTTATCTCTATGTGACTTTCACATGTTCGGACCACTGAAAGAGGTTTTAGGAGGGAAAAGATTTAACGACGACGCAACGGTTGAGGAGTACATGCGCAATTGACTTGGAGTTTCTTCTTTTTTTGATGAGGAAATCAAGAAATTATCCGGTGGAGAAAATGCATTTCCGTGGAACTATGTAGAAAAATAATATACCACTTTTATAATTTATCAATAAATCTATAAAAAAAAATTTATATTTGAATGATCCTCGTAGATATATCGCGGTGCAACGCGTGTCAACGAATCAGGTGCAAGTGCTCCGTGGAAGAGTGCGATCTAAAGACAGTGAAAAGACGATGGAAAACGAGCGAGTAGAACGCGAACTTGAAACAGTGGGACCAGATCACTATTCTGGTGGAATGTTTTGCGTGGCTGCAACGATGCGACGAATGCATCGAGCAGCTCGAAGAACTTTATTATGCCAAGCATTCATGCTTCGTTGTTGGGCACAGACAATTCGCGGTAACGAGGATCGCGCTATTCGCGGGTGCAAAGTCGCAATTGGAGCGACGGTTCGCACGTTAGTGGCGAGTACGCGAGTAGCGAGTACGCAAATGGCGAGTACGCGAGTGGCAACGAAAGATCTATCGAGAGATGACGCCGCGTTCAAGAATCGCGTTTTGATTCGCACCGATGCGATGGATTACATCGAACCGCAACGATTTTTAGAAGACACTGGCAGTGTAGTGCTTGAGCGAGTGCGAGACGCTGTAGAAAGACATGGTAGTGTAAAGTGAACACCGCATTGAACGGCAAGTTCGCGAAGGATAAATGTGCTAATAAGAGCAATTATAAAGAACATCAAGATATATAGATGCACTGATATGCGCGAGTGATACGATCGACACGTCATCTAGTCTATCCTAGCATCACTCGAAGAGTTCCAGAAGCGCGACAGAGTGGGCGTTGTCGAATCCTCAATTTGATTGTTAACGTGTATAAACTAAATCTCCTGCGCGCGGGATGTCACATCAAAGTGCCACGGGAAATAGCGACGAAACGAACGATGATCAGTGTTCATATGACGGACAATGTATGCTTCGCATAATCGATGGTCGCCGCTCTGTACCCGACTGAAGAGTATACGGAGCGAGAGTCATTATGACAATGTTAAATCTCATGAACATTGTGTTTCCATTGATTTCAAAAGACATTCAAAAATTTAAACGGTTGAACGACATATCGATTACATGTATAGCATCGAGAATAAACAAGTCCTTCCTCTATGGCTCATTGATGACAAGAAGAAGAAGAAGTACGTCAACATGTTATACGTGCAAGATCCATGCGACGACAATGTCGAGCATTTTGCATGGATAAAAAATCTATCTCGTCTCATGAGTTCGCAGATTAGTGGGAAAAAGAACAAAAAGTTTTTCTGCGACTGGTACAATAAAAAAAGCCAATAAATAACAGTAAAAAGAAATAGCGAAAAAATGATTTCCTTATTATTTACAGTGCCTTTTATTATTTCAGTTCGAGCGCAAAGTTGGAGATCCACAGCGAAGATTGTGGTAAGATGAACGATTGCGCCATCCGACTGCCAAGCGACGACGACAGGCTCGAATTCGACAACTATAGGGTCTTTCAATAGGGACGCTCGAAATTTATTAGATCATAGTAGCCATGTTATTAAAATAACATCTGTCAAATTTGTTGTGAATTATTTAGTAGTGTATGGCAAATCACCATGGAAGGTCAGTAGTGTTGAGCAACGTATACAAATCATAAAATTTTATTATCAAAATCAGTGCTCCGTTCGAGAAACGTTCCACGCATTACGTGATTTTTAGCCTCGCCACAACCATCCTGTCGAGTCAACTATTCGACGTTTGGTGACCAAATTCGAGTCAACTGGTTCGATAAATAATCAGCCAACACCAGTACGTCGCCGAAACGCAAAGTCTGCTGAAAACATCGCTGCTGTGCGTGATAGTGTATGGGAAAACCCGAGGTGGTCAATTTCTCGTCGTTTACAAGAACTTGGCCTTTCTGCGACTTCAACTTGGCGAATTTTGCGTTTTTCGGGACTTGGATCTGCACCCCTATAAAATTCAACTGATCCAGGAACTTAAGGTAAACGACCATAGACAACGCTGTTCGCTGATTGGGTTCTGGAGCAGTTGAAAGTTAATCCAAATTTCGCAAAACAAATCATCTTTAGCAATGAGGCCCATTTTTGGATGAATGGATATGTGAACAAGCAAAATTGTCGAATTTGGGATGATACCAATCCATGCGAGATACACCAGCTCCAAATGCCGAGAAAGTCACTGTTTGTTGCGGATTTTGGTCTGGCGGAATTATCGGTCCATACTTCTTCCAAAACGAAGCGGGCATTGCCATAACCGTCAATGGCGAGCGCTACAGATCGATGATACGCAACTTCTTGTGGCTTAAAATGGATGATATGGATACCGATAATATGTGGTTCCAACAGGATGACGCTACGTGCCACACACCGCATGCCACGATGAACATTCTGCACGAGCGATTTGAGGGCATGGTTATCTCGCGCGACGGCGACGTGAACTGGCCACCGAGCGATTTAACGCCTTTAGACTTCTTCCTTTAGGGCTATCTTAAATCGCAGGTCTATACGAATAAACCTCAAACAATTGATGCTCTCAAAGTCAACATAACAAACGCCATCCAGCAAATTCAGACAGATTTATGCGAGAAAGTCATCGAAAATTGGATCGTCCGAATACGTGTCATCAAGCGAAGCCGCGACGGACATTTGAGCGACGTTATATTCCAACTTAATGCTATAAAATATTCTTTCAAATAAAAAAAAATTAAGTGGATATCTCACACACAACTTATTTTATTTACATTTAAAAATCGAGTGTCCTTATTGAAAAACCCTTTATAACAATCAGGAACGAGTGCTGTTCATCGTCTACGCCGACCTGGAGTGCGTCTTACATAAGTCGGAGCCCAACAAAAAAGACGCTACTCATCGTACACATATCAGCGGCATGAAGCGTTTAGCGTAGGCTATTACGCAATACGCGTATAATGACACGTTATTGTCATATCATTTCCATTGCGATGAAGACTGTAGCGTGGTTCGCGGCAACTCAAAAACTTGGCGCATCGCGTGAAAAATCTCGTATTCGCCAATGTGCTTATGGAAACATTGTCTAAACAGCAATGGAAGGCGTACCGTAGCGCGATGCGGTGTCACAACTGAGAAATCGTTTGCGCCGGTCTGGACGATACGCGGATCCGCGATCATTGTCATCTGACCGGTAGATACCGCGGTCCAGCGCATTAGAATTGTAACTTAAATTATAAAAATTTATTATATATTGAATCATATTTCACAATTTATCGGGCTACAGTACGCCTCCCATGCGCACTTTATAAAGAAATTGCTACCGCATACGATGGATATGTAGATGTACTACCGATAACAAAGGAAAAATATATTTCGTTCACTAAACACGTCAATAGCATCAAAGACAAAAATGAAAAGAATTTTTAGAAAAATTGCGTTTAGTAAGTAAAAGTAAGTAGAATTACGTTTTATTAATTCTTTCAAATTTCAATA
>Ga0157364_1007087_pt1 | contig 11581 bp, 7 predicted proteins | sample AttsexASBM2_FD_111476 | JGI IMG/M metagenome (GOLD analysis project Ga0157364, IMG submission 111476) | Fungus gardens microbial communities from leaf cutter ant in Ribeirão Preto, State of São Paulo, Brazil - Atta sexdens ASBM2 | ecosystem: Host-associated > Fungi > Mycelium > Unclassified ...
CACGCACACGCACGCACACGCACACGCACACGCACGCACGCACGCACACGCACAAAATTTAGAAAATGCCTGCTGACATTGTTCAAGATTCTTTCGTTATGTGATTACATCATCTATTGTTTCAAGATGGTCTAATTGGTACATTGCGTGAGAATCGAATTGCTGGATTCCGCTTCGACCGTTTTCAATAGTTTCGGTGTATACCGAAGCACCGAACAATCAATCACTATGCATCTTACGGCCGTTCGGAGGAGACTTACAACGTAACATGATGTTGCTGGAACGAAATATACGAAGGTGTAAAGGACGAAAGCGGTTGCGAGGGTGGCGGAATGGCAGTGGACCGACAACCGCAAATGAGAATGGCAGAGGGAACTACGCTGTTCCACGCTTCTCTGGTGACCGATGAGGCCAATTCTGCGAACCACATTTGCTTCATTCCGAGGCTGTTGCTCTAAACTTTTCTGTTGATTGAAATGAAGGAATTGGAATTCCGTACCACATTTCCTTTGTCCAGGTTAGGCATCAATTAGACTTAATTGGCACATACCCTATGGGATATTACTTGTTTATTTCTATTGTCAGCGACATATACCATGATGGTTATGAAGATTAGCGTTGTTAGAAGATAAACATGTATCGATCGAGTAATATCATGCAATAGTTAATAAATGATTATTTTGAGAAAATAAATGTTTTACATTCACTGATAAAACATCATAAATGTGTTTTATTCATATCATTTCGCGTGGGTATTACACATTAATTATATATCGCGCTGTTTACAGATTTTGTATGAAGTAGTTCTCTCTCTCTCTCTCTCTCTCTCTCTCTCTCTTTCTCTTTCATAATTTTACATGAATTAAAAAATGTATAACAAAACTTTATATAAACTCATTTCCAAACTCATTATTGGCAATATATTCACAATATATGTACTTAAATTAATAAGCTTAAATTCAGATATCTATATGTAACTAAACAATAAGGACTAAGTTAAATCGTTACGCGTTACTCAAACATATACAAACTTTTATTTTTTTATACACAGTTAACATGAAAAAGTTATTTTTAAGAAAAAAAGAAAAATTAGTGAAAGAAAACAATACTACTTTTAACAAAATATCATGCAAAACTAATATTTATTCTCGATAAGTTTTTAATAAATTAATTTGATGAAACTGAACTGATAACAGATATTAATTATATATCTGTTTCAACTATAATTGAGTTTTTTTTATTTTGAGCAAATAAAAATAATAAATAAAAAATGTACTAAATTAATTAAATGAAAATTGTAATAACGGATTATAAATATAAAGTTAGAACTAATTCGAAAAATCTATGAGAATCTTGGGTAATACCACATAATACAGTGTTGAAAACCAGTGTAGTCAACAAGTTTAAACTTTCAACTATAGATACTCATGCAGGTCACTTGATTTGTATTCGCTAGTAAAAGTTACTCCATAGCTATCTGTTAGGCAAATTATTACAAAGTAACTGGAACTGACTGTTGATATGGCACAGGTTATCTAGCGTGAACGTACCACACAATTCCTGAATCCTGTAAAACTAAACTTCATCCTAGCTTCACAATTTAGTCCAAGACAAAATTAATTATTTCGAACTCTTTCTGATAAAATGTTTTTTGTATAAAAATATATGTGATTTGAATTATAATGATTAGCTATAACTTTTTACAAACGTTTGTCTATATATAAAAAATTTTATATAAGAAAAGTGTGCCAAATTCTATGAATTACATGCAAAGCAGTAATATAACAAAATAAAAAAAGACTGATTTCCTTGATATATTAAAGGTATGTCTGCATTATTTCTTTTTTTTTTACTATAAAATGATGATTCATAAAAACTTCACTTTAACTATGCAACTTTATTTTACATAAACTTTAATATTTAGAGATATATAAAATAATATAAATATTGCAGATATATAATCGCAATTGTCTATATATCGGTATATCATATAAACTGCCTTCTTACCGATAATGGCCTAATACGATTAGACTTGTTGTAATTTCTTTTTAAATAATTCTACTTTACGTCACAAATCTTAGAAAAAGAACTTACATTTCAAGAATCTTTCATCCTCTTAAAACAGATTCTGCAGACGATGCACCTTTGCAGAATAGACTGATACTTTTCTTTTTTTACGATCACGTTTTGCTTCACTTGGCTCTTGACTGTAGTCCATATCTATTTCCGCGAAACCATAAAATTGCGGTGCTCCCATTCCCATGCTCCATAGTTTGACTATACAGATAAGTGGCAGAATTCACAGCGTCCTTATCCATAAGATGCACCGTCAACGTCTCGATAATCGCGAGAACCACATTATCCAACCACATTCGCGAGATCCGTTTATCATTATAATTAATGTAACGAGATTTCGGAACTTAGAAGCAGCAAATATAATTACGAAACTGTGCGATACAAATAGGAATAATATTATATAATTATCCATTTCTAATAAAGTATAGTTTACTAACTTATTTTTTATTTTGATATTTAGTTTATAATAATTAGTAATAGTTTTTTTTATGAATTTTATCAAATTTATGATCAACAAATCTAGCTGTAAAAAAATCTACCATTTGTAATAATAACGATACGATTTGTATGCTCGTACGAGTTATATGCTAAACAAGTTATATTCACTCATTATGTATTGGGTGAGTCGTGTTTCTTCGTAAATTTAACGATTTTACTAGTAGACGTGGGCACGTCCCAAAATGATGTACGGTTCGCTCGTATGAGTCGGTAGCTAATGCTCTAATATGCGCAAAGGGTGCCATGCCCGTGTCACGCGGATTACCACTAATTGTAGTTTATGCTTTATACTACGCTATTCTCTTGTACGGCCGTTGGGTATTCGATGTATTAACGGAGATCTGCGGGCGTGTGCATGCGCATACAAAGAGACGACTGCCTATCTATACATTACGTACGTGAAGATACGTAATAGATCGTATGTATACGTATATTGATGAATGTGTATTCATATGATAGAGGTTCCCAAATTTTTGTAATCATTAACCCTGAACTTGGCAATTAAGAAATATATCGCTATTTCTTACTATTCAACATAATAAATTTTTGTTGATAATTAAAACGTACTTTTAAATTTATAAGATTTGTCTAAGAATTATATATTTTTGATACATTTTTTCAATTTATTATTAATTGAATATTAAAGAGACTTTAAGGTACACAATTAACATATTTTTTTAAGAATTAGATTGCGTATTACAATTGTAATTATAATATTCATTTGGAGCTTTATTTCTTAACAATTTCATTAAGAAAAACTTACTGTAATGGCAATTATCTCGTCAATAATAGAACAAACAATTTATACCTATATTACGCGAAAATTTGAAAATTATTATTTTTATCACATTATCCAAACATGATATTGTATAAGGTATAAGAGACTTTGAAATTGACTAATGCTCGTTTCCACCAATGTAGATTAACTTTAATCTCAGTTCAACTTATTCTTCGTCTTTTTCTAGTTCTGAAGATTAGAAAATGACAAAGAGTAAGTTGAACCGAGATTAAAGTTAATCCACGTCGGTGGAAATGGGAATAAATGTAATTTGTCAGATTTAAAAATATTGTTATGCTGGAAAAATAAACAATTGCGCATATTTATTCTATTGCAATATTTACTGTCACACGTATCGTACTATTATCATTACAATCAATTTCCTAAAACAAATTTGAAATTATCCCGTGTGGAGATATAAAACGAAGAGAAAGTGTGTTTTTTGTGAAAAAGGAAGCGATGTTTTCCGTCCTGACAAAATTAGCAACTGTCAAGAAAATGATTAGAGCAATACGATATGTGAGTGGTTGAGCATTACTGTGATGCTGAGCATTACTGCTGCTGCTGTTGCTGCTGCTGCTGCTGCTGCTGCTGCTGCTGCTGCTGCTGTTGCTGCTGCTGCTGCTGCTGCTACTGCTGCTGCTGCTACACACGCGGCGCGAACAGGGAGCTCAGACTTCCTCGGCTGTCATGTCCGCGCGTCTGTCAGTCTGCTAAAATAACCGGGCATCGCACCCCTGCCTCGCAATTAAGCACGGCTGTATCTACCGGCTATACGCAACACACGATCCCCTGTCTACGCAGAAACGTGTACACAGGTGCGCACGAATGCACGGGTACTGCCTCGCAAAGGGTGTATCACATCTACAATCGCACCCGCGACTCCCAACACAAATTTTGTTAAAAATCGTTAATTCAATTATTTATTTTCAATTGCAGGTATCATTATATTCATATTATTCGGTTATAGGGAGATTAAAGTGCATTTAATCATAGAAATACATTTGAATGATGTACACACTATGTATTGCAAGTTTTTATGCGTTCTCGTATTTGTTAGAAATATTTGAAACATTCAAAGAATATTGAGGAATATATATGATACTTGATAATTTGTAACTTGATAATTTATAAATTGGTCAAATTATATACTTTTTTTATTTTCATTAATGATTCTGTTTTTGTCTTTTAGAAATTTTCAAATAGTTTTCCTATTAATTTTAACAACGTTTCTTAATTAAAAAAGGGCTTTTATGTATCATGAAAATTAGTTTAAAGATTATAAGATAAATATAAAAAATATGTTTGGGAAAAAATTGCGTTTGATAAAAAATGGAATTATAATTCCATTTTTTCTCGGTTAACGTTTTGTATAGTGCGTATATTTTCTTCTCTTCGTTTTCGTGTCCGCTACGTTTGTATAATTACCTGCGTTGTGGTGCCCAACCCTTATTTTTTTAACGGGTAAAACAAGCGCATACAGCCGTTATATCTCGCGGCTACTATCGATGCGAGCGATGTTTACGTTTAATTACTGCTGAATACAAACGTTTAATTGTTACGCGCTGTTTGTACTTAGAGTTAAATGCTCTTTGTTTTCATCATATAAACAGATGGGAAAGATTATTGCTACGAAATTATTCTAGCCGCACAAAAATTATGGACGAGAAAAAACTCGTAAAATTATTAGCAAATTCAATTTTTTTTTTATTTTCGCAAATGTTATATAAATATATCTAAATTAATAAAAAACAATATATCAAGGATTATATATATTAGGTTGTACGGAAAGGTCGTGCCGATTTTAAAGGAAAATTGAAATGCAGAAGGTTTAAATTTTAGTATACATTTATTAAATTTAAATCTTTTTAACTTTTAACGGCACGAACTTTCTGGACAACCCAATATATATATATATATATATATATATATATATATATATATAAGCAAGCGATTCTATTCTAAGGGTTGATGCAGGATTGATTGGAAGTTAAAATAACACATATACATTTTCTATAATATATTTTACATTATAAACCAACCATACATCATCATAATAATATCTTGTATTCTTAAGCCTATGCGTGTTTTATCCTATATTTTCGTTTATATACTTCCTTCATATTTATACTTTGTTTACTTTTTCCATAGTATTTATATATATTTTTATTTATATTCATCATTATTTATAATGTACTTTTATATGCTATGTTATGTATATATAATATCATACACGTTTCTTTTTTCATACGCACGTCCCAGGGAGTCTCGCGGTAGTGTTGCGTGTATATTGTGTGAAAATTGTTTCTGCAAGCTTACATATCCCTGTGTACACATGCCTGTCTCTACTGTTCGCGCGCGTAGTACACGGTCTCTCTCGTTCTCTTTAGTCTCTACATGTGTATGCGTGTGATTTGTGTATTGTTGTCTTGTGCGTGCGCCGTCACGCATCGTTGCAAATTACATATACATTATACAGCTCTCGCTCGGCGTGACGCTCTCGAGCCGTTCCCAGCTCCTTAACTTAAATATGCAACGAGGCTGCCATGGGACCCCGCGGGCCAATACGTTTAATCGCGGAAGTATACTTAAGTCACGAGCGCTTGATCGCTCCCGTCGCTTTCATTATTATAACGCTTTGTTGCCGTTTAGTTTTCGTGCCGATATTTCGGTGGCTGTTTTCGTAATATGAGCACAGTGCCGAACGATGCACGATGGATGGATATCGGCCCTTTCCCTCGAACTCCGCGCCGTGCCATTTCATACGTGATATACAATATGTGCACAACATGTTTTACTGATGTATATATATTTTTTTCCCCCCGATCATTCGCGTTTTTGGTATTTTTTTTTTTTCAGTTTCTCGTTGTCCTTCTCTTTACCGAAATGCATATACATAAAGAAGTGGATAAAGGCACCTAACTTCTTAGCGTACGGTCGTAAGTGATATGCCGCGTATCGCATCGGGGTAGGGAGAAGGGCCATATCTACGAGGGCCCCGCAACGCATACTTTGTCAAATCGTACGAAAAGCTACGAGAAAAATGAAGGAACGTCGTAATCTCTGTATGAATCGGACGCGATCAGAATTATCGTACTCTCTTTTTGAAATTTTACTTAACGTTTTTTTTTCCGCTGAAGCATACCACATCTCATTTTTCTCTTCTTATATATTTCTTTTTCTCACCTGCTTTTTTTTCCTTATATTTTATCCGACATATTCGCATTCTTCCATCGCATGTTCGCCCTGTTTAACTCTTTTCTCTCATACATGCTTTCTTTCACGCATTCTCTCTCTCTCTCTCTCTCTCTCTCTCTCTTTCTCTCCCGCTGTCGTTCCAAACATTATATATATCTATATTTAGGGGCACAGGGGGTCCGGCAGGCTAGCCACATCTATCTTCTCTTACTAGTTACATCTCAATGTGTTTTCTTATTTCTTATAACTAAAGGTATTTAACACAGTATGTCACGGAGCGCGCATTTACATATGCCGCGCATCCGCATTCGTTCGCTTCCTTCTTTTTTTCGTTAAGCTTATACTCGATATAGCTTCTATTTGTTGGCTAATGTTATCATCTTACACATATATATATGCATATATGTATATATAATATACATATTTGTATTATATATAGATGCGTATGTCTTGTTTGTAGTCCTCGTATAATATATATGATTATATACATACATTATTTTATGTTTTATGCTCAATATCTACGCTTACGGCTCCTACTTTTGTTTTCTTTCACTGTGTGCTTTTTTTTCTTAAACATTCTTGCTCTAACACTAAGCTGTTTCCACGGTGCTTTGCATCAGTAAGTATCCCAATTTGGCTCGACTGCTGCCCTCGTCCCGCTAAGAATTATGTTAGACTCTCGAGGGGCACATCTGAATATAAATAGTTAAGTTAAATGCACCTCGGTTAGAAAGAAAATATACGCGTTTAGTTGCGATTTACGATTAAAAATTTAGTTACAGAATAATAGTGCTTTTTAGAAGAATATGAAATTAATTTTGTTTTTTTTTTTTTTAATAACAATCAATGAAATTATTCTGATAAAATATTATATTGATACACCTATGTTGTATATTAATTAAAATGCTAAAAATTCCAATAAGTTACTATGTTGTATCTATCCATTTGTCATTCACAAATATTCGAAATTCATAAAAAGTTTCACGAAAGTGCGAAGATCAGTAATCATGAATGGAAACTAAAACAATATATCTTAATTTAAGTACACAGCCCATGAATACTATTCTTGATATCACGATTCAGATTATATCGAAGTAAATTATGACGATTGTCATTGCTACGCACGCAATTTGTCATGATCAAAACAAATGTAGTGTGCAATAAATTTTATCGAATCGGCTAAGTTCGTTCCTAAACATCACCGCTCTAGTGTCGCAAACAGTTAACAGAGAAAAAACGTTTCCGTGAGCACAATTGCAGTTTGAGTAACTTGAAGCATCAATCGCTTAATTGCATTCCACATCCCTCATTGTAGTTCCTAATTGGGAGTGGTAGGATCGGCTGATTGGCTCGATGATATGTTTCATGTATGCATCGCGGTACCTACGTGTTGATCGATATCAAAATCACGTATTGTGGTACATTCGCGAGAGGCAAAAAGCATTACGCGGCGCGCGCTCGAACACGATAAGATAGCATCGTAGGCAATTAATACTCCTTGCTCTCTTACTTTCTCCAGGATTGATGCCACCTTCTCTGTCCATTGCCTGCATAAGACTTGTGCAAACACGTCGGTGACAATAATTAATACCTAGCCCTTGGTGAAAAGAACACGTACAAGTTTCTAAATGTATGTTTCTTCAATGATTGTCGACTATCGTTTGGTAAGTCTCCGCGAGATAAGTCTGTTCAGGCGGAGGAATGTATGCAGTGACATCACAGGATAATCGTGGAAACAAATAAGAGAGCATCAAGGGAGGAGACGCACGGATGAAGAAGAGTCGAAATGACACAGTGCCCGTTACGAGATACTAAGAGAAGAGAAGAAACACGCTACGTGATAGGAATCGAGGAACGAAAAAGAAAAAAAAAGGCACGTATCGAATTTTGTTGTAACTTGAGACTGTAGTAATTCGATGAGGATTGGATAACCAGGAGCGGTCGCTTCGGTAAAGCTGGAACAATGTAATAGTAAAAATCTCGAAATAGTGTGAATTTTTCACGTTACCTAATACGCGCCAATTGTCAGATTATCAGAATCTGAGAACTGTGAGTTAAGGACGCGGGCAAAGGATGGAGGCAGCAGCCGCAGCACGCGTTCCTGTGTGTATGTGTATACATGTATATATGTTTATACATGCCAATATCTGTTTTTTCGGTGTATGCATATACACGTGTCCTGCCATTTGTGCCGTATAAGAGTGCTGAGTATAACTTGCGGATATTAGTTATTGCACTATCCCTCATGAACGCTTTTATTTCGTTAACCTAATGATCGACAAGCTATAGATTAGACTAGACTACGTCTAGAGCTTTTGTTAAGTTTCTCGCCGCTATATTCTACACGTATGCTGTGTGCATTTTGTGTATTTGGTATTGTGTGTATTTACATACGCGTATGTGTTTTACACCTCGTGTATGTGCGCGCGTGTCCCTTTTCCCGAATAGGTCCATGAGTGGATCTTAGGTACCATAAATGGATCTCTTTTACCAGTTTTGCTCTACGGTGTGGTTTTCATTAAAAGTTTACCCCCTCTTTTTACAATTTATTTCGCCCCGTTTCATACTTCCCCGTCATCCGTCGTTTCCGTCCGATTCCATTGCCCCTTTGTTTTGCCTACTAAGTCAGATTACATTAATAATTATCTATCTATCACTTTATGCTACATTTTGGTTTCCTGTTTAACGCGACGATTCGCTCAATCGGCTAGCTCCACTCGGTATATGTCCTAGACAACGTACAGGACTACATCAAGTTATACACACGCCTTCATGTTTAAGGCGCCTTTTTTTTAAATACTTTTTACAAGATCGGGTGTCCGCGCTAATTCTTTGAAAGAATGCGGGATCCCTCACTTTTTCTCTGTTGAAGGTGGAATCGAGTCGGAGTGCATAGCGAGCAATTCGATAAGGGGAGTGATTGGGCGGAACGTAAGGAACGTAAAAGTAGAGTGTGTCAAATCCAATTAATCCTTTTGTTGATTAAACGCTTCTTGATATACGTTACTGTACAGAAGTTGATTGACAGATTGCAAACGGACGCGATAACAGGTTCTTATTGCATAATTCGTATTACAGTCTGCCATTGGGTCCCTCTTGCCACACGATCTCTCTTTCTCTGTCTCTCTCTCTCTCTCTCTCTCTCTCTCTCTCTCTGTTCCCCCTCTCTCCCCTTGCTCGTTCCACCTTTCACAAAAATAACCTATATTTTTATTTCTTTTGCCTAACTAATAATGTACACGATATTTTCTTTTTACTTATATATGTTCTTTTTCATGTCGTTTCTTAAAAGCTAACTCTGTTTCTCTTTTTCACGCACAGTGCTTTGTTTTACGCACGACGATTGAAAATAACAGCCCTCGCCGCCGCTGCGCGCAAATATATATATTTATATATATAATATATATATGCATTTTTGTATTTATATGTATGTATGTATATTTATTTATAATTTTGTTGCTTTCTCTTTGCATACTCGTGCCGTGTCCTCGAGGCTAGTCACCCAATTTCTATTAGAAAACGAGATTCGGTTATATAAAGCATAACGATTTCGTTTTAAGCTAGAATTTTAAATAATATGAAAATTTTGCAAATCGCGATTGTAACCTGCATTTTATTGTAAATATATTTACACTTGGATATTTTTAATTTCCTTAATACGTCTTGTTAGATATTGACATTATTATATAAAGATAAACAATGAAAGAATAATATTTAATTATAATGATATAGACAAAATTTTTTCAAGGTGCAGGCTACAACAGAACTGAATCAAAAGATTAAAATTGATATTTATCAACATGCAAGAAATAATTGTGGTCGCGTTTACATCACGTGCGATCGTGCATGATAATTCATATATTGTACTAAACTAAAGACATAATAAAATTTAGAATAAGCTAAATGCATTCAATAAGAAAATTATGTGCAGATTAATTAAACATATGTATGAATAAATATATTTCTAAGAACATATATACCAACAACAACACAAATTAGAAATAAATCTGATAATATATCTTTTAATGATTTTCGCTTAACGTACAAAACAGAACTTAGATATAACAATTCAGAACGATTCTTTTTTACATTTTTTTATAAAGCTGTAAATCAAATAAGAGCAAGGCGACAAAAATACAGCCAATATAGCGATAACACTATTATCCTTAATTTTGGTTATGTATAAATTACTATATCAGAATCATTCATCGCGATTGAAAACGCTGAAATGTGGCGATTTTTATTGTCGAGCTTTCCTCTCATGGAAAATCACTCTTTTATCTGGTTGACACAATCGCGACGGATCGTTGGTAAACACACATACACAGATACATAAACACACACACACACACACACACACACACACACACACACACACACACACACGCGCGCGCGCGCGCGCGCGCGCGCGCGCGCCTCTCTCTTTCTCCTCCCTTTCTTCTCTCTCTCTCTTTCACTTTCTCTCTCTCTCTCTCTCTCTCTCTCTCTCTTTCTCTCTCTCTCTCGTTCTCACCTTTTCTTTCTCTACTTTCACGAAACATCTAAACTCTATGCGATGTTGGGCAGATTTGATTATACCGTTCTCTACTTCCTTCGCTACTTCCTTTCGAACATTCGTGTGTGCCGTACTTTGATCATTGATCTTTTGATTGAGAAATGTCGAACACACTTTTGATTTGCTTAAAGCACGATCCGTCTATCTTTTGATTAATATCAAAGTCATCTACCGCTCGTCTTATCTCGTTTTTATTTTAATCATCATCGATATATGCTCTCTTCGCCTCTTAATCTAACCGAATCTGTTTCTTTCTCTTCTTGTTTTTGTTTTTTATCATCTCTATCTGTGTGAGCACAGTTATAGATTAAGTATCCACGAAATATATATTTAAATATGTATAATATATATATAATGAAATATGTCATGTATGAGAAAGATATTTAAAAAAGATAAATTATTACTTTATAAAGGGTAATGTTTTTGAGCAGTGAGTCTTTTCCAATATAAATAGGAACAATGAATGATATTAAAGA